>Ga0116227_10005305_pt1 | contig 27247 bp, 13 predicted proteins | sample S1TSphgellanicum_FD_89693 | JGI IMG/M metagenome (GOLD analysis project Ga0116227, IMG submission 89693) | Host-associated microbial communities from peat moss isolated from Minnesota, USA - S1T2_Fb - Sphagnum magellanicum MG | ecosystem: Host-associated > Plants > Peat moss > Unclassified...
CTTTGAGAGCAAGCCATATACAGTATGGCTTTTAGAGCCTCGCCTTCCGGCAAAATCACAATATTTTTATTGTGGATTTTGCACAATCCTCAGTCAGTAAGTGTTAATAATAAGTAGTTGAAATAACGATTTCGTGGTATGATTTATTTACCTCCACAAGTCATGCAACTTGGAAAGCAGAAAATACATAATATGAGGGTTTTGATCAAATAAAATAGTCACTTATGCCTATACATAGTTATATATAGGAATCCGTGCGGAAGAGCGTGAAAAATTTTAAGTTGTGTAGGGTGGGCAGTGCCCACCAAAACCTGGATACGGTGGGCAGTGCCCACCCTACGTGTATTTCTGGAATTTTCACTCTTGAAATAGGATTGCTATAGTTCAGGAACTGATAAAAGTTAAGACACAGAGGATATTTATTAGATTTGTTAGAAAACAATTACATCTACTGGAAGGTTTAACAAACTTGTACATCTGAGTTCACAGATGTAATTGCTGTTGGGCGAAGTGGCGATAAAGACCTTTACTTGTCATTAATTCATGATGAGTACCTCGCTCAACAACAATACCTTGGTCTAGAACGAGGATGCAGTCGGCATCGCGAACAGTGGAGAGACGATGCGCGATGATAAAGATGGTGCTCGTATTAGGAGCAACAACGCTAACGCGGCTCAATCGAGCTAAGTTTTGTTGAAATCGGCTTTCAGACTCAGCATCTAGAGAGCTAGTGGCTTCATCTAAAATCAAAATTCGTGGGTTCCTAATCAGTGCACGTGCGATCGCAATTCTTTGTCGCTGTCCACCAGAAAGCATCATTCCCCTTTCTCCCACCTGGGTGTTGTAGCCCAGAGGCAGCGCCTGGATAAAGGCATGTGCCTCTGCTAACTTAGCAGATGCGATCACTTGCTCCAGGGTGTACTCCGAGTTGTACAGTGTGATGTTGTCAAAAATAGTTGCGGAAAACAGAAAACATTCTTGCGGAACTACGCTCAACTGACTGCGCAACGACTGGAGCGAAACATGAGTAGTATCATATCCATCAATTAAAATTCGTCCGGAGTTGGGATGATATAAACCAGCAAGCAAATTAATTAAAGTGCTTTTACCTGAGCCGCTGGAACCCACAACACCAATCGTTTGCCCTGCTTTCACCTTAAAAGAGATATTTTGCAGAGTGTTGCGCTCTTCATCTTGGTGATAACGAAAAGAGACATTTTCAAAATCTACGTCACCGCGAATTGTGGGTAAAATCAGTAGCGGTTGTTGGGGATTCTCCTCTGGTTCGGCAGCTAAGACATCGTTAAGCCGTTCCACAGAAATCAGCACCTCTTGAAACTCATCCCACAACCCTACCAATGACAGAACAGGATGAATTGCATTGCCAATGAGTAGATTAAAAGCCACAAACTGACCTATCGTCATTTCCCCACGAATAACCAGAGTCGCCCCATACCACAACACAGCCGTGCTACAAAGGTGATGAATTAAACTAGTGGCTAGTTGCAAATTATTAGCTAACTTCTGACCTCGAACCCGCGCTTTCACCATATTCGTAAAGCGCTCTTCCCAACGCCAACGCATTGGGCGCTCAACTGCGGCAGTTTTTAATGTGGCAACACCAGTCATCATTTCTACCATTGAAGAGTTTTGCGCAGCCGATTCCTTAGAGATTTCCCGCGAAACTCTTTTCAGGAATGGACTTGCTCCGAGAGTCAAAATCACGACGGGTAGAATTAAAACCAGCATCAGGAAAGTGAGTTGTAAGTTATAATAAGCCATCATTTCCAGATAGACGACTGCCATCAGAGCGTCTAGGGTGGCACTCACAGCTTTACGGGTCAGAAACTGTTGGATTTTGCGATTTTCCTGAGCGCGGGTGATAATATCCCCCACTTGACGCGATGCAAAAAACTGCAATGGTAACCGTAGTGTGTGGCTCATAAAACCGCCAATCAAGGTGACATCCATGCGGTTGGCAAAATAGTCTAGGAGGTATTGGCGTGCTGCGGTTAAGGCAATCCGCCACATACCGAAAATCAGGAAGCCAACAGCGAAAAGATTCAGGGTGGCAAAGCTTTTGTGTGGCATCACTCGGTCGAGAACGACCTGGGCAAAAAGAGGAGTTGCCAACCCAAAAACTTGCAGCAGCACTGAGGCGAGAATGATTTGCCCTAGTGGATTACGGTGATGCCAAAAAGCGTGCCAAAACTTGCCTAGTGAAATTTTTTCACTCTTGAGAGTGTTTAGGCGTTCGGTCGGGGATAAAAGCAAGGCATATCCTGTCCAGTTAGCCTCAAACTCTTGGCGAGCAAGCGATCGCTTTCCTATAGCTGGATCGGAAACCAACACGTGATCGCCTTTGACTTTCCAAACAACTACATAGTGAATCCCTTGCCAGTGGGCAATCCAGGGATTGGTTCGCAACTCCACTTTATTTAAAGAAGCTCGTACAGGTAGTGCATCATATCCTAAGGTTTGGGCTGCATCTGCTAAAGCCTGAAGGGATGCACCCGTACGGTCTGTACGCGCTAAGTTACGCAATGCGTTGAGGCTCAAGCGTTTACCCCAGTACAAGCTAATCATGGCCAAACACGCTGCACCACAATCGGAAGAACTTTGTTGTTGAATAAAAGGATAGGGACGCCGCAACAAAGGCGTTGACGAACGTTGGTGTTTCAGTTCAGGTAAGTTAGTGTCTACGACCGAATTTCTGATCGGACTGAGATCACCCTTAGAACTGTCCTCCGGAAGCGGCTGATCGGATTCTGTTGTTGTTTCAGATGTTGTTGAACTTTCTGAGTGTCGGGAAGGGATGGGCAGTTGAGGGAGTTGAGGGAGTAATTTGTCTCTCCGCTTCCTCTGCTTCCTCTTACACTCTTCCTCAGACTTATCGGGAGACTTATCGGAAAATAGCTCAGGAGCGATCGCCGTTGCCAACTCCCAATGTTCCATAGGCAGGTGGTAAACTAATAGCTCAGTTTGAGCCGTCCAAGGCGATAGCGTTGTATCCGGGTATCCCCAGGTTCCTCCTACAAGCGGCGGTTGAGTCTCCGCGCTTGAAATGTTAATTTTTCCACTTACAAGCCAGTAGCGACCCTGATGGGGGGGTGTTGCTTCCACCAAGGATGAGCCTGCACTGATTTTGGTTTGTGCCAAGTAGAGTAACAGTTGTCGCAGAGTATGACTCTTTTGTGAACGTAACTCAGTGGTAGTCTTGAAGAAAATTAGCGCTTGTCGCTTATAAGCCACCCGTTTTAAGTAATCTTTTAGTTTGGGTATCCGAGGAAACCACGGCATCAAGTCAGAAATGCGAATTTGAGCTACAGAACCAGCACTAGCTGCGATCGCTTGGTAAGGTAAAGGGTGATTGCAGAAAAAATGGTCTGCCCCAAAGGTTTGGTGTTCCAAAAGCAATTGAGTTGACACTTCTCTGACTCGAGTGGCATCAAACCCTAGCAATCGCACTCGACCTTGACAAACTAAGTAAAGAAAATTGTTGTCTGGTTCTGTTTCCCTATCTGGACTGTAACTCGTCAGATTGTCGCCCAGTTGAAACTCATGAACAACTATACTTTTGCTTAAATCTGATGCTAGGCTCGGATCTCCTGTCACTAGCCTCAAAAGGTTGAGGCTAGCTGCATTTGATGTGGGAGACTGCTGATGGCTGGTATGATGACGCTCTCCCTGACTTGTTAACGACGAGAAGAAGTTCATCGTTTGATTTTTGATGTTTGGGTAAGCTTATTAACTTTTTTGAAGCGTACAGTAGCAATATTTTAAGAAGCTGGATTTAGTCTTTCACTGAGTGGGTTTTGCATGACCCAAACAGCCTCTGAAAAGCGAAGAGTTTGTATTTTGACTTTTCAGTGGCTTTTTGTCAGCGTGAAAGTTTCAAATCAGACATTGACTAGCCAAACTCAGTTTCGTTTCCCATCAGAGTATTCATGACCTTCTGATGCATTCTTATTAAATTTCGACTAGCATCGTCAACAAACTTCTTATATTTTATCAAAATTTCACTTACGCTTTAACTGCCATTCATCAAAACATCTGTTTTAGGTTTGTATTAACAGTTACTTTTTATGAATGGCAAAAATCTGACAAGGTCATAATTTTAAAGATGTTTTTGTGATCAAACTCAGATATGTATCAGTGTTTTTACGATAAATTTCCCAAGAAATCATTTTTTTAGCTAGAAAGTTGTGAATGGTGAACATATTTTTTGTGTTCTTTGTTTTGTTTGTGGCTAAAGCTACTAGTATCTGAATTTTGAAAAAAGAACTCCCTAGTCCTGAGCCCCTGAAGCTCAAGGCTTTAGAAGTCTTTGAATTACCTGTCCCTAAATTTATTACTGACTCAATTGCTTAAGTCCGTTACAACGGATCAGAAAAACATATTATATGTCAGTGAAACTGGACTATAGCAATAGGGTGGAGAGCCCCCAGTGACCACAGCAATAGGGTACTTGACCCCTCAAGGGTGTGGGGTGTGGAGAGTGTGGGGAGAGGGGAGAGAAAAAGAAACTCCACTCCTAACTCCTAACTCCTAACTCCTAATTCATAATTCCTACTTACGACCAAATAAATTCCCCAAATTGCCATCGCCCTCAAATAAGTACTAGCGCGGAAAGTACCAGATGCAGTGATTGCTTCGGGTGTGCGGAACTGCAACCCATTGTCGTAAATTTGCTGTACCACAGCTTGTGTCAGCCTCAATCCTTCATCCTTCATTCCCATTTGCACCAGAAAAGCCGCAATGCCAAAATTGATTCCTGTCCAAATTTCTAAAGGATGTGTAGCTTCGGGGTTTTCTGGTGAACCATCAGGACGAACACCGTTAGCTGCACCAAATTTACCGTTGTGAAACTTCAAAAAGCAAACATCGTAAATAGTTTTCAGCGCAGAGAGGGTACACTCTTGTGGCACAATATCGGGCAATCCTAAGAGACCAGCATAGAATTGTCCACACAGCTGGTCTGCCATCACCACATCAGATCCACTCTCACTGTCAAGTCCATAGTATTGTCCATTCCAGAGTTTTTCTTGGTAGACAGAGCGAGATTGTTCCAGCCAAGTTTCATAGATAGATTTTTGAACCGCCAAGGCGTCAGGGTTGCCTAGAAAAACCTTGGAGATTTTGGCGTCTTCGCAGTTCGTCAATAAAACATCACAAATAGCGATCGCCGCCTCTAACGCCGCCAACCACAACCCACCGCAGTAAGCACTCACTCCCTGCAATCGCCAGTCATCAAAAGTTTGGTCAGGCGCACCTGAATTTTCCGGAATCCCATCCCCATCGTTGTCAAAGGTATTAAGGTAATTGAGGGTTTGGACAATAGCATGCCAACATTCTGCCAAGAATTCTACTTCCGTTGCACCTGTGAGGAGAAAGTCTCGGTATACCTGCAAAACGAAGTCACTACCCAAGTCCTTCCACAAATTGCAATCCTGATAGCTGGTGTAGTTAGTTTTTTCCCACACATGCTCATTGGGTGCGCCCAAATCATGAGGTGCTGCACCTGCAACTTTGCGGACAGCGATGGGACTTTGGACGCCAATGGTGTAATAGTAGCCAATCACACGGGGAGTATCATCACTGGTGGGTATGGCTCTGGCAAAGGCACGAATAACCGACTTTTCCAGTTCTGGAAAGAGCATCAACAAACCGAAAGAACTGTATAGCCGCACATCTAGGCTTTCATACCAACGGTAATCTAAGCACTCCAGTACAGCAAACTGACCGATAGGGTCACGTTCTGATGCCGCACTCCAGAGTGTACCACCGCTGGTGAGGTCATAAAGCTCATTAAACAGAGCCATTTTGAACCAGTCAGGCAAGTCTTGGCGGTCAAGAATAGGTTGTTGCCAAGATTGAATCTGAGATAGCCATGTTTGATATTCTCTCAAAGCAGTGGATGCGATCGCCCAAGCATTCAAGCCACTCTGACCAAAAAAGTCGGTATACCTGCGGTAATAGTTAATTCCGGCTGCAAATTCTGTCACAGGGAAATCCCAAGCCAAGACAAAGGGAATTTGCAACGTTTCTCCAGGCTGTAAAGTGAAACGGAGGGCGATCGCTGCTCCTATTTGTTCACCATCTGCCGCTGGCATTTCATCTAGACAATTAGATAAAGAACCATATTGATCAAAGCTTTCCCAGATTTCTGCACCCGTGCCACTTGGGTTCCAATGGGTGTGATAAAATACTTCTACCTGAGGATTTTTTTGAGTAGCAATGCACCACTGTCCCTCGCCTTCTGGCACTGGTTCGGAGCTACCAACCCGACCTAAGACACAGCCGATATATTCAGAATCTTCAACTAGCTGGTTAAAATTATTTTGACTTTCACCCAAGCGCGGTTGGTACTCATAAACTGGACTACCATCATCCCGTATTTGTACTTCAGGTGATTTCAAGGCATTGGTGAACCAGCCCACCATATTCTGCCAAGTAACCATAATGCTTAGAGTCAAGGAAGTCTCGGTGGGATTGTGAGCAGTCCACAAAAAAGCCGCCACTGGATAGCTAGTTTCTTGGTAATTGTTGGCCCAGATTGGGGAGAACTGCTCACAAGTTAACTGTGCTTGCAACACCCCTTCATAAACAAACCAACTACGCGGGTATAGAGCATGATAAGTGCCCACGTGATTGAGAGAGGGGGGAGTGTAGGAAGTGTGGGGAGATAAATTAATTTCTTCGTCCCCCTTGTCCCCCCCCTCTCCACTGCGTGGATACCACTCCCACGCGGTGAGGCTCCCATCCTCAGGCGTTTGAGTACATAAAGCATAAGCTTGTGATGATGTGCCATCTGACTCAAACACACTAAACTGACAGGCGGGTATGCTTTTGAAGGTATGTTCACCGCCGTCAATGTGCCAGAGGTTAAAATCTCCCCGTGAGGAACGACCGATACAACCTGCACCAAAGCCCCCTAAGGGCATTCCGTGCCAAGGACCATCATCAATATTGCTAGCGTAGCGGACGGTGTAGGGTTTGTCCCAGCCTAAACCGATGGGACGATTCCATGTACAGGGGGGGATTTTAGAATACGAGTGCTGGTTAGTCATATACCTCGATTGTAAGGCTTTAAGTACTTAGTACAGCGTTTCATAAACTCGTGGCGTTTTGGTTCGTAGTTGCGCTTTAGCGCGCTGAAGCGCAACTACAAACGATAGACCTTGTTTTCATTTCGTCACGAATTTGTGCATCTTGTACTTAGTACTGCTACCTTAGCCTCGTTCGCTAAAAGAAACTCTTCTCCCAGCGTGTGGAATGTGGGATTTATTATTTCAAGTCCAATAGACCTTCTTCTTTCAACTTAGGATTGAAGCGAATTTGCATTTGTAACCCACGCGCTTCTATCGCTGCTAAAATTTCTGCCTCTACTCGCCGTGCCACATTTTTGATGATTTTGATTTGCGTTATTTCATCATGCGTTGGATTTTCATAGTTTGCCTTTTCTTCAGCCGTCATTATAGCTTTGGTATCAATAGGCTGCGTCCATTTTTCTTTGTTATCCCCATTTCCCAGAGGAACACTGCCATTTTCCGCGATCCAAGACTTTTCGATATTTTCTAAAACCGTACGACTAGGACGTTCAATTGTTTCAATTTTCACCCAGTAGCAGTTTTGCGGCTGACGTACTAAGTGCTGTTTTAAGCTGATATAAACGTCACGGGAATATCCTACAAATAGCAGTATTTTTTCTTGATTAAAAATTGCGTATACTCCTATTTTACCTTGAACCTGTTCAGGTAATTGACCACTTTCATTAATGTAAGGGATGTATTCCAGATTTATTAAAGAAGGAATATTGGTGTCAGTTGTCATAAACTAAGTTCAGAAAATGGACTAAGGGATTAGACCCTGTAGAGAGGTTATATATAACGTTTCTACCGTAGGTAAATTGTAATAATCCAGAATTATCCGATTTTTCGATAAATTGCACAAAGGCGACTGGGTTGAAAAATCTTGGCATTGAACATGAAATTTGGTGGTACGTTAATGATGCCGTACTCGTCAGATTCATGGTACTTTTCAAATTCTGCAGGCATTCCCTTGGGGGTAGCTAAGCTATAGGGAACTGGCTGAAAAAGTAATTGGGTAAACTCCACTTTTTCACACTTGATCTGTTGACAGATTTGGTTTAAGAAAGCTTCGCCAGCCAATAATTTGAATAGAGTTTCTTTAGCTTGTGATTCAAGAGTGAAACTGCTATCAAAATTCTGGATAATTTTCAGGGGCATTTTTCTTACATGTACTTGTTAATTAGAGCATCTGCGCTTGGTAAATTTACTTCTCCTGGGGGAAGCTGGCGCTAACAGCGGCGCACCCACAAGAAACTATATTTTTCCAAAACTGGCATGTTCCCCTTACCAAAAGACTGGAAGTCTGGACGGCAGTCACCTTGAGGAAGAGAAACTCTCCAGCAACGCTTGCCTAAGCAGGCCATAAAACAACGTTACTGATAAATCGCCACTGTAGATCAGCCTATTAGATTGTGTAGCTGTTGTCAGTGGGCAAGGAAAAATTCTCAAGATTAAGAATTGTGAAGGGGAGCTATAATATGGGGGTGCATCCCAGTTTTGCAAAAAAAACGATCAGTAGTGTGAGCCGGAAAGCTCACATGGACTAGAAGCGAGCTTTCCGGCTCGCACTACAAATTTACGAAAATGGGATGCACCCTAGTGTTTCTTCTATTACTAAGGAATGGTGTGCTGCCTGGGCTATGTTTACTACATTTTATGAGGGAAGCCGTACCTGTTTGGAAGTTAAAACACACACAAATATCGATTCCTACGCTACAATTAGGTAAATGCTCCTGATTGTGAGTATTGGTACACGCCAAATCGCCCTGAATCGCAATATATTCAGAATTTGATGCAGGTAACAGCCATTAAGTTGTGTGACATTTTTATAAAACATGTTTCCTAGACCTGCTATTACGGATGCAGCAGAGGGTTTGGCTGTAGCTAAAATTCAGTGTTGCCACTATCTTGCGATCAAATCACCTTCAACAACGCTCACCTAATGAGTTCCTCTGCCAGCAGCCCCCCGTCTGTTACCAAAAAAACTTTTGGTGATATTTTTTAACTCAAATCTTAATATTGGCAAAATAGATGCTATATTAGTAAATCTAGTAGTGTGTTCAGATAATTAATAATTTTTTTGGAACTGACTGTGGCGAATACAAAGTCTGCTCTTAAGCGTGCCAAAATCGCAGAACGCAATCGGCTGCGTAACAAAGCTTACAAATCAGCAGTGAAGACGCTGATGAAGAAATACCTGACTGCTGTAGAAACATACGCAGCTAACCCTAACCCAGAATCAAAGCAAGAGGTACTTGCCCACATGTCTGCTGCGTACAGCAAAATCGATAAAGCTGTAAAGCAGGGTGTTATCCATCGTAACAATGGAGCAAGGAAGAAGTCGAAATTGGCTCAGAGACTCAAAGCGCAGACCCAACCAGCAGCCGCGACGGCACAATAGTCAATGGTCATTTGTCATTAGTCGTGATTAAGGACAAATGACCATTGACTAAGCATAAAGGACAAACGATGCAGCTAATCGACACCCACGTTCACATCAACTTTGATAATTTCCAGGCAGATTTAGACATAGTGCGATCGCGATGGCAAGAAGCAGGTGTAGTGCGACTAGTACACTCCTGTGTTGAACCGTCAGAATTTTATGGCATTCAAGCTCTAGCTCACCGTTTTCCTGAACTTAGCTTTGCTGTGGGATTGCATCCTTTAGATACCAATAAATGGAATCACCAAACAGCAGAGCAATTAAAATCCTTAGCTTGTTCTGACTCTAAGGTGGTAGCAATTGGGGAAACAGGACTGGATTTTTACAAAGCAAATGACTATGAACAACAGCTTATGGTGTTTGAAACACAGTTAGGGATCGCAAGTGAACTCAGCTTACCCGTGATTATCCACTGCCGCAATGCGGCAACACATGTCAGGGAAGTCCTGCAAAAATGGAAGAATCTCAAAGGAGAAAGCGTAAGGGGCGTGATGCATTGCTGGGGTGGAACGCCAGAAGAAGCCCAATGGTTTCTCGATTTAGGCTTTTATATTAGCTTTAGTGGAACTGTTACCTTCAAGAATGCCAAACCAATTCAAGACACAGCGGCTATGGTGAGCAGTGATCGCCTGTTAATTGAAACCGACTGCCCTTTCCTCGCTCCAGTTCCTAAACGAGGCGAACGACGCAATGAACCTGCATACGTTCGCTATGTAGCCGAGCAAGTAGCCCGATTGCGGGGAGAAACAACGGCAAGCATAGCTGCTCTCACTACCAAAAATGCCTGTGAATTATTTGGCTTGGCACTATAAAAGGGCAAAAAAGGCACGTTTGTCGAAAAGCTATGGAGTTTGTTAAAAAATATAAACCTTGAGGAAGGGAAAAATATGGTAATATTATTTCCTCCAAAAAAGGTTCGCTTGCGTCATAATGTTTAAGGGAGCTACTATCAACTCCTAAGCTTTAGTTAAGCTACAGGACTATCATCAACGCTTACCATCCTTCTATCTCTACAAGCGGATGCTCTGAATCTCAACGAGATCTACCCCTTTCAACTGAGGTTGCGCTAGACTTTGGCACAAGATCGAAGATCGAGTTTTACCTATAGAAAATCATTAAATTTCATTCGTTGCCTTGTGATCACCACCCACCAACACCCAGTCATAAAGATAAACAGCAGGCTTAAAGATTATCCTGGAGTATTTAGGATACTATCGACTTGAGTACAAATACATATACTTCAACAAAAGAGGCAATGTAGAGCCGCGTAAGTGAAGAAAGCGTGCTTTTAGGAGGGGAAGTGAAGAAAGCGAAAAACAATACAGCAACATCATCCACACCACTACAAGACAAAGGCCCAGCCATTCTCTGGAGATTGGCTGCTTCCCCAAAATGGGCGATATACTCTTTGCCAATTTTACTATGAGTCAAGCTTGATTGCGACCTTTGCCCTTACCTGCAAAAAATGCAGGTGGTGTAAAGGGAAGGAATTTCCCACACAGTGACAGTTTAACAAGGTTAACAAAGGTAGAGGCATGACTAACGAAACTATTATGGAACCCGCCTTTTTGTTGCCCGACTTGATTGAAATCCAGCGTTCTAGCTTCCGCTGGTTTTTAGAAGAAGGGCTGATAGAAGAACTTAACTCCTTTAGTCCGATCACAGACTACACTGGCAAACTAGAGCTGCACTTTTTAGGTCAGAACTACAAACTCAAAGAGCCAAAGTACAGCGTCGAAGAAGCCAAACGGCGAGATAGTACCTACGCCGTACAAATGTACGTACCCACACGGCTGATTAACAAAGAAACGGGGGAAATTAAAGAGCAAGAAGTCTTTATTGGGGATCTGCCTCTGATGACGGATCGCGGCACGTTTATTATTAACGGTGCCGAACGTGTGATCGTTAACCAGATCGTGCGATCGCCGGGAGTTTACTACAAATCGGAAATTGACAAAAACGGACGACGTACCTATTCAGCAAGCTTAATACCCAACCGGGGGGCATGGCTGAAATTTGAAACAGACCGTAATGACTTGGTGTGGGTACGCATCGATAAAACCCGTAAGTTGTCGGCGCAGGTACTCTTAAAAGCCTTGGGATTATCAGACAACGAAATTTTTGACGCCCTGCGCCATCCGGAGTATTTCCAAAAAACAATTGAAAAAGAAGGGCAGTTTTCCGAAGAAGAAGCCCTGATGGAACTGTATCGCAAACTCCGCCCAGGTGAACCGCCGACAGTGTTGGGGGGACAACAACTCCTAGACTCACGCTTCTTTGATCCCAAACGCTACGATTTGGGACGCGTTGGACGGTACAAGCTTAATAAGAAGCTGCGCCTCCAGGTTCCCGATACATTGAGGGTGTTAACTTCTATTGATATATTAGCAGCAGTAGATTACCTGATCAACCTTGAATATGACATTGGTAATACTGACGACATTGACCACTTAGGCAATCGTCGGGTGAGAAGCGTCGGCGAGTTGCTGCAAAACCAAGTGCGGGTAGGTTTAAACCGTCTAGAGCGCATTATTCGGGAACGGATGACTGTGTCTGATGCCGAGGTACTAACCCCCGCTTCCCTAGTGAACCCCAAACCCTTGGTAGCAGCAATTAAAGAATTCTTCGGCTCCAGTCAGTTATCGCAGTTCATGGATCAGACCAATCCTCTGGCAGAATTGACCCACAAACGTCGCCTTTCTGCCCTAGGTCCTGGCGGCTTAACTCGTGAACGAGCCGGGTTTGCCGTGCGAGATATCCATCCTTCCCACTACGGGCGCATTTGCCCGATTGAGACTCCAGAAGGTCCGAATGCTGGTTTGATTGGCTCCTTAGCAACCCATGCCAAGGTAAACCTATATGGCTTTTTAGAAACCCCCTTCCGACCGGTGGAAAACGGGCGGGTGCGGTATGATCTAGCGCCGGAGTACATGACTGCCGATGAAGAAGACGATCTGCGAGTAGCAGCAGGAGATGCGCCTACAGACGAAAACGGCTACTTAGTTGGGCCGCAAGTCCCAGTGCGCTATCGCCAGGAATTTTCTACGACAACCCCAGAACAAGTAGACTATATCGCAGTTTCACCAGTGCAAATTGTATCGGTTGCTACAAGTATGATTCCGTTCTTGGAGCATGACGATGCCAACCGCGCACTTATGGGGTCGAACATGCAACGGCAGGCAGTTCCGCTGCTAAAACCAGAACGTCCTTTGGTAGGAACAGGTTTAGAAGCACAAGGAGCAAGGGACTCCGGCATGGTGATTGTATCCCGTACTGATGGCGAAGTCACATATGTGGATGCCACAGAAATTCGTGTACGTCCTCGGACTGCTCGCCCAGCAGAGGGAAATCCGACCGCAGCACTACCTCAGAACCCAACCAGTTCCTCAGGACGTGAATATTTTTCCAAATCGAGTCCACAAGAAAAAGAAATTAGGTACACCATTTCCAAGTACCAACGGTCAAACCAAGACACCTGTCTGAACCAAAAACCGCTAGTGCGGGTGGGAGAGCGTGTTGTAGCAGGTCAGGTGCTGGCTGATGGCTCCTCAACCGAAGGTGGAGAATTGGCGCTAGGACAAAATATTGTCGTTGCCTACATGCCGTGGGAAGGCTATAACTACGAAGACGCAATTTTGATTTCTGAAAAGCTAGTACAAGAAGATGTCTACACCTCAATCCACATTGAAAAATATGAAATTGAGGCGAGACAAACAAAACTTGGCCCAGAAGAAATCACCAGAGAAATTCCCAACGTTGGGGAAGACGCCTTGCGCCAGTTGGATGAACAGGGAATCATTCGGATTGGGGCATGGGTAGAAGCCGGAGATATTCTGGTTGGTAAGGTAACACCCAAGGGAGAATCAGACCAGCCACCAGAAGAAAAGCTGTTGCGGGCAATCTTCGGGGAAAAAGCACGGGATGTACGGGATAACTCTCTGCGCGTACCCAACGGTGAAAAAGGGCGTGTCGTTGATGTGCGCTTATTTACTCGGGAGCAAGGTGATGAACTGCCTCCAGGTGCCAATATGGTAGTTCGGGTGTACGTAGCGCAGAAGCGCAAAATCCAAGTCGGCGACAAAATGGCAGGACGCCACGGCAACAAGGGAATTATTTCCCGGATCTTGCCCCTGGAAGATATGCCGTATTTGCCTGATGGCTCACCAGTGGATATCGTACTCAATCCCTTGGGGGTGCCCAGCCGGATGAACGTCGGACAGGTGTTTGAGTGTTTGTTGGGTTGGGCTGGTCATAACCTAGGAGTACGGTTTAAGCTGACACCCTTTGATGAAATGTACGGTGAAGAATCATCTCGAAGCATTGTACACGGCAAATTGCAAGAAGCAAGGGATGAAACAGGTAAAGACTGGGTATATGACCCAGAACAGCCTGGAAAGATCATGGTGTTTGACGGTCGCACGGGAGAACCCTTTGACAGACCTGTTACCGTAGGTGTGGCTTATATGCTGAAGCTGGTGCATTTAGTGGATGACAAGATCCACGCTCGCTCCACAGGACCATACTCACTGGTGACCCAGCAGCCCTTGGGCGGTAAGGCACAGCAAGGCGGTCAGCGGTTTGGAGAAATGGAGGTGTGGGCATTGGAAGCCTTTGGCGCAGCTTACACCTTGCAGGAGTTACTCACCGTGAAATCAGACGATATGCAGGGGCGGAATGAAGCGCTCAATGCGATCGTCAAAGGCAAGGCAATTCCCAGACCTGGCACACCAGAATCCTTCAAAGTGTTGATGCGAGAACTGCAATCACTGGGCTTAGATATTGCCGTACACAAAGTTGAGACACAAGCAGACGGTAGTTCCTTAGATGTGGAAGTCGATTTAATGGCAGATCAAGGCAATCGTCGTACACCTCCGCGTCCAACCTACGAATCTCTTTCCCGCGATTCGCTGGAAGAAGAAGAGTAGCAGAATGATGAATTATGAAACGAGGAAAGTTTTTTCATAATTCATAATTCATCATTCATCATTTCAAAACTGAATACTCACACACAAGCACGGCTTTCAAGCCTGTGTTCCTTCAGAAGTCATAACTAGCGAAAACTCAGTACTAAAAAGATGAGACCTGCCCAAACTAATCAGTTTGACTACGTTAAAATCGGCTTGGCGTCACCAGAACGCATTCGCCTATGGGGCGAACGAACTTTGCCTAACGGTCAGGTAGTAGGTGAAGTTACCAAGCCAGAGACAATAAATTACCGAACCTTGAAGCCGGAAATGGATGGCTTGTTCTGTGAGCGCATCTTTGGTCCGGCTAAAGATTGGGAATGCCATTGTGGGAAGTATAAAAGAGTACGTCACCGTGGTATTGTGTGCGAACGCTGTGGTGTAGAAGTTACCGAATCGCGGGTACGTCGTCACCGCATGGGATACATTAAACTCGCTGCACCAGTTGCCCATGTTTGGTATCTCAAAGGCATTCCCAGCTATATTTCCATCTTGCTAGATATGCCCTTGCGGGATGTAGAGCAGATTGTCTATTTCAATTCCTATGTTGTTCTCAGTCCTGGCAATGCCGAAACTCTGACCTATAAACAGCTTTTAAGTGAAGACCAATGGCTGGAAATAGAAGACCAGATTTATAGCGAAGATTCTGTGTTGCAGGGCGTAGAGGTAGGCATTGGCGCCGAGGCGTTACTGCGGTTGCTCGCTGATATCAACTTAGAGCAAGAAGCCGAAAGCCTGCGGGAAGAAATTCAAGTCGCCAAAGGTCAAAAGCGGGCAAAGCTGATTAAGAGACTGCGGGTGATTGATAACTTCATTGCCACCGGCTCTAAACCAGAGTGGATGGTCATGACCGTGATTCCTGTAATTCCCCCAGACTTGCGCCCAATGGTGCAGTTAGATGGTGGACGGTTTGCCACGAGTGATTTGAATGATTTATATCGGCGGGTCATTAACCGTAATAATCGTCTAGCACGCTTGCAAGAAATTCTGGCTCCTGAAATTATCGTTCGCAACGAAAAGCGAATGCTGCAAGAAGCAGTGGACGCACTGATTGACAATGGCCGTCGGGGACGAACGGTGGTGGGAGCAAATAACCGACCGCTGAAGTCTTTGTCAGACATTATTGAGGGTAAGCAAGGACGTTTCCGGCAAAACTTGCTGGGTAAACGAGTTGACTACTCTGGACGTTCCGTAATTGTGGTAGGACCAAAGCTAAAAATTCACCAGTGCGGTTTGCCACGAGAAATGGCGATAGAACTATTTCAACCGTTCGTCATCAATCGTCTGATTCGCAGCGGGATGGTGAATAACATCAAAGCAGCGAAAAAGCTAATATCTCGGTCTGACCCCAGTGTTTGGGATGTGCTAGAAGAAGTGATTGAAGGACACCCAGTTATGCTCAACCGAGCACCAACACTGCACCGTTTGGGTATTCAGTCCTTTGAGCCAATTTTGGTGGAAGGGAGAGCCATTCAACTGCACCCGCTTGTATGTCCAGCGTTTAACGCTGACTTTGATGGTGACCAAATGGCGGTACACGTACCACTATCTTTAGAAAGTCAGGCTGAGGCAAGGCTGTTGATGCTGGCTTCTAACAATATTTTGTCACCTGCCACGGGTAAGCCAATCATTACACCCAGCCAAGACATGGTGTTGGGGGCATATTACTTAACAGCAGAAAATCCTAATGCAACAAGGGGTGCAGGGCAGTACTTTGCTTCGTTGGAAGACGTAATCATGGCTTACGAGCAAAAGCAAATCGACCTACACGCCTATATCTACGTGCGGTTTGACGGAGAAGTAGAAACAGACAAACCAGATACAGAGCCTTTGAAGGTAGAAGAACACATCGACGGTAGTCGGACTGTGCTGTATAAGTTCCGCCGCGTTAGAGAAGATGCCAAGGGAAATTTAATTTCTCAGTATATACGTACAACTCCAGGTCGCGTTATTTACAACAAAGCGATTCATGAAGCAATTGCCAGCTAGAAGTTAGTAGTTAGTTGTTAGTAGTTAGTTGTTCAACTAGCTACCAACAACTAACAACTAACAACTAACTACTAACAAATGACTAAGGTATTAACTAATGACTGAAGAAAAGTTGGTTTTTCGGAATCGGATAGTCGGCAAAGGTCAACTGAGAAATTTAATTGCTTGGTCGTTTACGCATTATGGTACGGCGCGTACGGCGGTGATGGCCGACAAATTGAAAGATTTGGGATTTCGCTACGCTACTAAAGCAGGTGTTTCCATCAGTATAGATGATTTGATGGTTCCACCAAGTAAGCGATCGCTCTTGGAAGCTGCTGAAGCCGAAATTCGTGCCACAGAAGCCCGTTACCAACGGGGAGAAATCACCGAGGTGGAACGCTTCCAAAAAGTTATTGACACTTGGAACAGTACAAGTGAAGCCCTAAAAGATGAAGTCGTCAGCCACTTCGAGAAGACAAATCCCCTGAACTCGGTGTATATGATGCAAAACTCCGGGGCAAGGGGTAACATCTCCCAAGTGCGGCAATTAGTTGGAATGCGGGGACTCATGGCAGATCCCCAAGGGGAAATTATCGACTTGCCGATCAAAACCAACTTCCGAGAAGGACTCACCGTAACGGAATATATCATTTCCTCTTACGGAGCGAGAAAGGGCTTGGTAGATACGGCGCTACGAACGGCTGACTCCGGTTACCTCACCCGCCGTCTGGTAGACGTATCCCAAGATGTGATTATTCGGGAATTTGACTGTGGAACCACAAGGGGAATACCCCTAAGGCCAATGACAGAAGGCAGTAAAGTCTTAATTCCCCTCGCCACAAGGTTATTGGGACGGGTATTTGCAGTTGACGTGGTACACCCGACGACAGGTGAAGTTATTGCACCCCGTAATACTCCGGTTTCTGATGAATTGGCAATAAAAATTCAAAAAGCTGGGGTGAGTGAAGTCGTCGTGCGATCGCCCCTCACCTGTGAAGCAGCGCGTTCTGTTTGCCAACACTGTTACGGCTGGAGTTTGGCACACGCAAAAATGGTAGACCTAGGGGAAGCCGTAGGTATTATTGCGGCACAGAGTATCGGTGAGCCTGGAACCCAGTTGACCATGCGGACATTCCACACAGGCGGTGTGTTCACTGGTGAAGTGGCAAAACAAGTGCGAGCCGAAAACGATGGGATTGTTCGCTTTGGTCAAAAAACTCTGCGGACAAGACCATTTCGTACTCGCCACGGAGAAGACGCCCTGTATGTGGAATCAAACGGCACTCTAGTTTTAGAGGCAGGGGGAGATAAGGAAGCCAAATCCTCAGCCGAAATTGCCGTTACTCAAGGTTCAACAGTATACATTGTCGATAAACAGCAGGTAAAACAGGGTCAGCTCATAGCAGAAGTTGCTCTTGGTGGACGTACAACCCGTACCAATACAGAAAAAGCTGTTAAAGATGTAGCCTCAGACTTAGCAGGAGAAGTGAAGTTTTCTGAGGTAGTGGCGGAGCAAAAAACTGACCGTCAAGGCAATACCACCACCACAGCAGCGCGGGGTGGCTTGATTTGGATTCTGTCAGGGGAAGTTTATAACTTACCACCAGGGGCCGAATTAGTTGTCAACAATGGCGATAATATAGCCACCAACGGTGTATTGGCGGAAACCAAGTTAACGACTTTGCATGGTGGTGTAGTCCGCTTGCCCGAAGCTAACCCAGGTAAGAACACGCGGGAAATTGAAATTATCACTGCTTCAGTCGTGTTAGACCAAGCGACGGTCACAGTCCAAAGCTCTCAAGGTCGCAACAACTACTTAGTCTCCACCGGAAATAACCAAGTCTTTAACCTCAGGGCAACTCCAGGCACCAAAGTCCAAAATGGTCAGGTAGTCGCTGAGTTAATTGATGACCGCTATCGCACAACAACTGGTGGATTACTGAAATACGCGGGTGTGGAAGTCCAGAAAAAAGGTAAAGCAAAACAGGGTTATGAAGTCGTACAGGGAGGCTCACTCCTATGGATTCCTGAAGAAACCCACGAAGTTAACAAAGATATTTCCCTGCTGTTAGTGGAAGACGGTCAGTTTGTAGAAGCTGGCACTGAAGTCGTCAAGGATATCTTCTGCCAAAACAGTGGTGTCGTAGAAGTTACCCAGAAAAACGACATTCTCCGAGAAGTGGTGATCAAGCCAGGAGAACTGCTGATGGTGGATGATCCAGAAGCAGTGATGGGCAAAGAGCCTTCCTTTGTTCAGCCTGGTGAAGAATTGTTGGGGCAAATTGCCACTCAACTACGGTACATCGAGTATGTGGAGTCACCAGAAGGTCCAGCACTGCTGAGTCGTCCGGTAGCTGAGTTTGCTGTGCCAAGCAATCCTGATGTGCCGTCAACGACCTCAGTCAGTCAACAAACTGGTCGTTCAATTGAGTTACGGGCAGTGCAACGACTGCCTTATAAAGATTCTGAGCGTGTCAAGTCTGTTGAGGGTGTGGAACTGCTGCGAACTCAACTGGTGCTGGAGATTGAGCAGGAAGGTGAGCAAGACCACAACGCTTCCCCCCTAGCAGCGGATATTGAAATGGTGTCCGATTCTGATGACTCAGAAATCCAACGCTTGCAACTGGTGATTTTGGAGTCCTTGGTGGTTCGTCGGGACATCACCGCTGACGCCACCCAAGGCAGTACCCACACAACTCTAGAGGTAGAGGATGGAGACACAATCGCACCAGGATCTGTAGTCGCACGTACCCAAATATTGTGCAAAGAAGGTGGTATTGTGCGGGGGGTACAACGAGGCAGCGAGACAGTTCGCCGCTGTTTGGTGTTGCGCCATAGTGACATGATTACCATGAGTACTAATGCCAAGCCAAAGGTGAAGGTAGGTGACTTGCTGGTAGAGGGTGCAGAACTTGCCTCAGGAATTTTTGCCGAGGAATCTGGGCAAGTGGTGGCTGTCAAGAAAGCAGGGGAAGTGGAGGGAGCAGGGAGTACTGATTCCTCCCCTGCTTCCCTTGCCTCTCCTGCTTCTTACTCCCTCACCCTCCGTGTCGGTCGTCCCTATCGCGTTAGTCCTGGGGCTGTGTTGCAGGTAGAAGATGGAGATTTGGTACAGCGCGGTGATAACTTGGTGTTGCTTGTGTTTGAACGCGCTAAGACCGGAGATATTATTCAAGGGTTACCCAGAATTGAGGAACTTCTAGAAGCTCGTAAGCCCAAAGAGGCGTGTGTTCTATGCCGACGACCAGGGGAAGTCAAGGTGGTTTACGGCGATGGCGATGAAGCGATCGCAGTTAAAGTCCTAGAATCCAACGGAGTTGTCACAGATTATACAATTGGACCTGGACAAAATTTGATCATTCCAGATGGAGCGCAAGTCCTGGCAGGACAAATGTTGACCGATGGTCCTTCCAATCCCCACGAAATTTTGGAACTCTTTTTCAACCTTGGTTCTGAAGATGGAGTCTACGCTTGTACTAGCTATGCTTTGCAAAAGGTTCAGACGTTTTTGGTAAATGAAGTGCAGTCAGTCTATCAGTCCCAAGGTATTGATATCGCTGATAAACACATTGAAGTGATTGTCCGTCAAATGACCTCGAAAGTACGGGTGGATGATGGTGGTGACACTACCATGCTCCCCGGAGAATTGGTCGAACTGCGCCAAATTGAGCAAGTGAACGAAGCTATGGCAATCACTGGCGGTGCGCGGGCACAGTACACTCCAGTTTTGTTGGGTATTACCAAAGCCTCGTTGAATACAGACAGCTTTATTTCCGCTGCCTCTTTCCAAGAAACAACAAGGGTCTTAACTGAAGCAGCAATTGAAGGCAAATCCGACTGGCTGCGCGGTTTGAAGGAAAACGTAATTATTGGACGATTGATCCCTGCTGGTACTGGTTTCAATACCTATGAAGAATCAGGGGCAATCGAAGACTATGCTGTTGATATAAGCAGCAGTGTCTTAGATGAAGTCGATGACCCATTAGATATGGTGCTAGATGACCGCACAGCCCGTACCTACAATTTGGATTCTCCAGCCTTAGGAGAATCAGGATTTGGCAATAGACGTGCAGACAAAACAATTTTGGATGAAGAGGATGAGTTGATCGCTGATGAGGTAGACCCTATTGTTGATGAGGAGGATTTTGACGAAGACGACGAAGACGACGAAGACGACGACTTTGACGAAGATGAAGAGTAAATAGAAATAGGGACAAAAACCCGGTTTCTCCAGTAGGGGCTAACAACTGTTGGCCCCTAGTGATTTATTGTTATGGACTTGGCGTGTACTAAGAAATGGAAATGCGTTAAAATTAGGTACTCCAGCACAACACGACTCCACCTCACAACCTGTTACCAAACAGCACTTGCCTCCTGGAAACTTCGGGCGGAGGAGTTGAAGGTTAGTGGGAATTGGCACATTGACTTCCTGGTGACAACTCCACACACTGCCCTACGGGTCAGTGTGGGCTTCTAAGAAATTAGGGGCAGGTGTCATTAGTCTGAGTAATCCGTTACGCAAGGATTACTACGTTTTCCCCGAATGTATAGGCACTCCGGGATGTAGGGTTAGCGACCCGTTTCCTAGTTCCGGACAATGCGGCTGGTGATTAAACATCTCTACGGGAGCGGAGAAGTGTTGCCAGCGAGAAACCGGAGAAAACATTGACGAAGGAAACCACCCACGAGGGTAGAACTTAATTAATAGTTCAAACAAAAAAACATGGTGGTTCGTCCGGAAGACCCTCTGCTCTTAGTCACCTGCGGTTACTATCGGTTGACGGTCAATTCCTCACCACCGCGCCTTATATCTCACCACTCCCAACTGAGTACAGAATGAGCGTGGGAGGCTTACGGCGGAATAGCTAACAAATTATTACAGCGAAAAAGTAACACATTTTACAGAGGCATGAAGCATGCTGGAATTATTTGGTTCGGGTTTGATTTCACTTTGGCTACAGATGGCTGGAGTAAGAGTCAATCCTGTAGATGCCTTAGATGTATTAGCTTGGCAAAGTAGTCCAGGCTTGGTTCTTGCCGCTGATCCAAATCCATCTGGGGCTACCACGGTGCAAGAATATCTCAAGAAACTGCAAACATTGAAATTGGTAGCTCTGAATCAAACGGAGAGTCAGGGAGTGTGGATGCAGTCGGGACCTATGCTCATGGCTAATCACCAAGGTACGACACCTCTGCCTGCTGCTTCCTTAACCAAGATTGCCACCACACTCGTAGCTTTAAACAATTTCGGGCCAGACCACCAATTTCAAACTTTAATCAGTGCTACAGGACCAGTGCAAAATGGAGTGTTGCAAGGCGATTTGGTGATTACTGGCGGTGGCGATCCTTTGTTTGTCTGGGAAGACGCGATTACCCTTGGTAATACTCTTAACCAAATGGGTATTAAGCAGGTCAAAGGGAATTTGATCATTACTGGCAGTTTCGCCCTGAACTTTCAGCGTAACTCTTTCTTGGCAGGTCAGTTGCTGAAGAAAGCACTAAATTACACGACTTGGCCCCGTCCTGCTGCTTTCCAATATTTGCTGATGCCGAAGGGAACTCCCAAACCTCAACTTGTCATCACTGGACGAGTGCAAGTAGCAACGACGGCAAACCCACAACAAACTTTGCTAGTGCGTCACTATTCGCTACCGCTGAAGCAACTCATTAAGGAGATGAACGTTTTTAGTAACAACGATATGGCAGAAATGCTAGCAGAGGCGGTAGGAGGAGCAAGTGTGGTGCAATCAACAGCATCTGAGCTTGCTAGAGTACCAGAGTCGGAAATTCAGTTAATCAACGGTTCAGGACTAGGCCCAGAAAATCGCATTTCCCCCAGAGCTATCTGTGCTATGTTAATGGCGGTTCAACGCGAAGCAGTCGCCCATCAACTGGATCTGGCTGATTTATTTCTGATGTCTGGGTTAGACCACCGTGGGACGGTATACGGTAGACACATCCCTCTTGCCACCGTGATCAAAACTGGTACGCTTAGAGATGTCAGTGCTTTAGCTGGAGTCATGCCTACACGCGATCGCGGTTTAGTCTGGTTTGCCATCCTTAACCGTGGCACAAACGTATCAGCTTTCCGAACTGGACAAGACCAACTGTTGCAACGTCTTGTGCAGCAACTACAACTACCTCCCGAAGTTCCCGCTGCCCTGACTCCTCACTCAGCTATCAATACTGGACCTGCACTAGGTGCAGTTAGTCGGAATGAAATTTTGTCTAAAGGATAGTTGTTAGTTGTTAGGGAACTCCAAGAAATAAATTATCCTGCTCGTTTTGGTTGTTGACAGTTGACAGTTAACTGTCAACTGTCAACTGTCAACAACTAACCTATTGTGGAATAATTTCTGTAAATACTCTGCCGCCAGAATTACCACCATTAACGACAATGGTTTCTGCTTCTAGATTACCGGAGGCTTGTTGACCTGTAAAACTTAATGGTGGGTCCATTTGGCGGTAAACTACATCTCCCTCTGCTCCCACTAAATGATGATCAAGATACCAAGTTAGGGTTTTGGAGTGGAGTGACTGACCACGTTTTCCAACGCCATAGACATTGCCTGTTAAATAAACAATTTTCTGTGGGATCTTCATTTCACCTTGATTAGCAGTTATGTGAAGATCTTCAGCACGCTGGAAAACGCTTATAGGAGTATTTGTATTTATAGTTTCCGCGTTTAGGTTCCAGATCATAGCGTTACTAGCTATTTGCATTGGCGGATCTAGTAATTCTACCTGGGCATTCTTGTTAAGGGTAGCAATCTTAGTTTTCAAGTTGACTTCAGCCGTATCTCCCTTACCTTTGTCGGTAATTTGATTGTTTTGATAACGGTCAATTTGTACAGGGCGATCGCCGATTAGTTTTTGCTCTTTTATTTGCCATGTCAAATGCTCAGTTCGTATTTGGACTTGCGGTTCAGTAGAGTTTGCTACCACCTGTCCTGAAAAATCCATGCGTTGTTCACGCGTTTTTACTCGCGCTTCCTGCGCTACTGCCTGTAGCTGATTGTGGGTAACTGTGAGCTTGTCACGGACAATCAACAAATCTTCTTGGGGTCGCCATTCCAATTCATTACCTCGCAATACAACGCCATTGTGAGGGTTCGTGGCAACAATCTTTCCCTTGAGAAACAGTTGCTTACCATCCTGCTTAATATCTGCCTGTTGGCCTTGTACTTGATAAACTACTTTGCCATCTTGATAGAGTTCACCATATGGATTTTCTGCCTGACCAATTTGTTTTTCTTTGGTGTATTTCGCCCGTTTAGCTTTGACCTTCCAAAGAGGTCGTCCTACTTCATCTGCCTGTTCTAAGGTGACATCAAAGAAATTCAAATTGCTCTCCACATCGTGGGCAGATGGAGTCTCACCAGAAGATTCTTTCGTTGTATGAGTTTGCTGCCCACAGGCGATTAGCCCAATTACCAGGCAAAGGGTTAAAAAGAGGAGGGGGAGAGGGGGGGACTCGGGGCCCCCTCTGGGGATAAGGGGTAAAGGGGGGAAAGGGGAGAGTGGGGGAATCGGGGCCCCATCTGGGGATCGGGGGGAAGTGGGGGACTCGGTGTGACCTCTGGGGATCAGGGGTAAAGAGGGAGAGTAGGGGCTTGGGGTCCCCTCTATCGTTGGGGGCTGTGGGAGTAGCAAGTGAACAAATAATCTGACAAACATACTCATTACTTTATTACCTACTAACACCCACTAATATTCCCTCCTCTCCCACTCTCCACTCTCCCACTCTTAACTAGTCCTGAATTTCCACATGACCATCAGTATCTCTTGATTCCTCCAAAAAACTCATACCAGACAGTGGTCGATATGGGTAGCTTTGGCGTGGGGTCTTTTGGATATCTTCTTTAACGGCTTCTAAGTCAATATAGCGATCAGAAACATTGATTAAGCTATCACTTGTCATTGAGCGCAAGCTAACTACTTCTACCCGCACACCGCGATAGCTAACTGAATTCACTGCGTATGCTAGATCACCATCACCACTGACCAACACTGCTGTATCATAGGAATCTACTAAAGCCATCATATCCACTGCAATTTCTACATCCAAATTGGCTTTTTTTGAGCCATCTGGCAGCTGTACTAAATCCTTGGCGATGACTCGATAGCCATTACGACGCATCCACAGCAGAAAACCTTGTTGCTTCTCGTTAGTCCGATCTACACCTGTGTAGAAAAAAGCACGCAGCAGCCTAGATCCCCCTGTTAATCGACATAATAGCTTTGTGTAATCGATTTCGATTCCTAGTTGCAGTGCTGCATAAAATAAATTTGAGCCATCTATAAATATAGCGACACGACCCCGATTTTCCAAAACTTGTTCTGGCGTAAATATTGAGTCGTTGTCCAAATGATTCAACATTGTTGTCATACCTCGTTTTTTATCAAATGTAATCATTGATACTTTTTCCCTACGTGAAGATGCGATTTACAGCAGCATATGATAATCTTTCAGGACGAATAAATTCAGCCCTGACAAATTTTAAAAAACAGAGTTTGAAAGGACTAATCGTTTTTAGACAGTTCTATGCGCTTAAAAATTGGACGGAATTCGCCCAACTTTTGTTGATCGCTTAGTACTCCCCATGTCCCATGAGTTGCAAAAGGGGCAGAAATAGAAGTTTGTATTTGGTCGTTAAAGTCTATTCCGAAGCCCAGTTGCTGGTAAATATCGCTACTAATATTCGGAATAATTGGAGACAGGAGATAAGCTGCTAGTCTGACTGATTCTAGAACGGCGTATAATACTTGCTCCACCGCTTGCTGCTGTCCCTGTTTATACAAGGACCAAGGAGCTTGCTCATCAATGAACTTATTGCTGGCTTGCACCAACAAAAGAACAGCTTCGCAAGCTTGATTGAAAGCTAGCGCTTCATATGCATTTCGTACCTGTTCCCCTAGACGGAAACCAATGGATTTTAGAGGATGCTCAAAAGGAATATCTTCATTTATGATTTGCGGCACATTACCCGCGCAGTATTTCTTCACCATGCTCAAGGTGCGATTAAGTAAATTACCTAAATCATTCGCCAAATCTGCATTCAGAACATTTATGAATCTACTTTCATTAAAATCGCCATCCTTGCCAAATTCGATTTCCTTAAGGAAGTAATAACGAACGGCATCTGCACCATAGCATTTAATTAGTGCGACAGGGTTAAGGGTATTACCCAGACTTTTACCCATTTTTTGACCATCTTTGGTCAAAAAGCCATGCCCAAATACTCGAAGAGGCAATCTGATGTCGGCTGACATCAGCATTGCAGGCCAGTAAACTGTATGGAAACGTAGGATATCCTTACCAATTAAGTGCAGGTTGATTGGCCACCATTTCCCTAGAGCATTTTCTAAAGTTGGTTTTTCCTCTGGTTCTAGCAATGCTGTTACATAACCCAACAGCGCATCAAACCAGACATAAATAGTATGCTGGGGATCGACTGGTATTGGAAAACCCCACTCCACATTCACACGTGAAATAGAAAAGTCCTGCAACCCCTGATTCACAAAGTTGAGGACTTCATTCCGACGACTTTCGGGCTGGATAAAATCAGGTTGAGACTTGTACAGTGTTTGTAATTGAGTTTGATATTTGGATAAGCGGAAGAAGTAGTTTTGCTCGTCTCGCCACTCGACTTCTTTGTTTGGATGGATAGGGCAGCGATGTCCCTCTAGCAGTTCCCTTTCTTCTTTAAATTCTTCACAGGAGACGCAGTACCAGCCTTGTTGTTGTCCCAGGTAGATGTCACCTTTTTCCCATACTCGCTGGAAGAATTCTTTGACGATCGCTTCATGGCGGACATCATTAGTACGAATAAAGCGATCATATTGAATGTTTAGCAATTCCCATAGAGAGACGAAACCAAGAGACATTTCATCACAAAAGCTTTGGGGCGATCGCCCTTTGCTCTCGGCTGTCCGCTGAATTTTCTGTCCATGCTCATCTGTACCTGTAATCAGCAGTACCGAATGTCCCAAAAGTCTTTGAAAACGTGCCACCACATCTGCTGCCATCGTCGTGTAGGCGCTGCCAATGTGGGGTAAATCGTTTACATAATATAGCGGTGTTGTCAGTGCAAATGTTTTTTCTATTTTATCCACCAGATTCATGCAAAATAAAAACAACTGGTTAAGACCGTTTTCTCTCTTACTTATATCGCTAAAACCACGTTATTATATAAGAAGACTACCCTTTTTACAAGCAACACCCTAATATTAGCAAATTTATTCAATCCGGGGTTGTTGGACTCACAGTCATAGATTCAGCTAATTTCTGCTAAAACAAATTTCCATAAAATCCGCTCTTTCCCGGAAGGAAAGCTTGCTATTCTATTTCGTGTCACGAAAAACATTCTTATGGAGTGACGTCGGTCGGGTGTCGGGTTTGAATAAATTCCCCATATCAAACATCACCCTGAGATGCCCATACAGTCTGGACTTGAGATAAAATACCACCATCCCATGCTGGTATGCTTTGTACGCTCGTCTAAAACCCGTAAAATCTATGCAGGATAAAGGTTTGGTAATAGCGATCGCAAGGCTTGTGAGAAATCCGGGATTAGAGATTTTTTTAATTGTTCGTCCCTGAAGAATCGCTTTGACACTCTCCTGCCTAAAGGCGAGGAGATTCTTAAGACATCGCTGCCTTAATATCCTGGTTACCCAGGTTACCCGGCTCACCACGTTTGCACAGAGTGCGTGGTGATTCTGTCCTAGGGCGTTTAGAACCTCCTACTTCTCAAGGGTTTTCGGCATCTTCCTTA
>Ga0116227_10005306_pt1 | contig 27246 bp, 21 predicted proteins | sample S1TSphgellanicum_FD_89693 | JGI IMG/M metagenome (GOLD analysis project Ga0116227, IMG submission 89693) | Host-associated microbial communities from peat moss isolated from Minnesota, USA - S1T2_Fb - Sphagnum magellanicum MG | ecosystem: Host-associated > Plants > Peat moss > Unclassified...
AGAATGGCTTCTGCATTATGCCAAGGCTTGCCCAGCCCAAAATTTCAAGCAAAGGTGATGTGCAACTTTAAGCACTTGAATGTACACAGTTTTGGTTAAATGCATAACCCAGCTTTGTAACTCGTCCTGCTTTCCCATTAGCCCAGCTAGGATATTGACAACCCAGCTAAGTTGACATCAATTAGTGCATTTGTCATGCAAAAAGATGTGGAAACTGTAACCCTAAGGGTGAATGCACAGTTTGTGTTTCCCCCTTTTCCAGGAAGAAAACAAAATTTCCCAGTCTAATTATCTCATTTTTCTGGAGGTCAGGCACCAGCCCTAAAAGCTTGAAAAGAGAGGTGAGGTAGCAAGAGGAAGATTTACCAGATCTGAGCTCCTGCTGCAAAGGTGCGTTAGCACAAGAGTAGTTGATCATATCATCAATGAAACCAATTGCCTTTGCTGCCCTACTTCCAAGGGCCCCTGCACAGTTTCGCATGAAGTCCTTACTTCAATTTCAAGCTAAAATGCACTGTATAGAATCTACAAATGTATCTGATTCATATGATAGTATGAGACTAAAACTGCAGAGGTCATGGTCCCAAAAAAATCTAACTTGGCCCATGAGTACAGAACTGCATGTACCTCACTAACTGCAGAAACAAAGGTGAAAAGACTTGTTAGGTGTATTGAACATGCTTGGAAGAAATAGCATTTCATTTCAGATTGCTGAACAAGTCATAGACATTTCACTGCGATTGATGTATGAGGATCAGTGCAGAATGCCCCCAATAGATGGCACAAAACACACACATTCAAAAAAATTGTTTCTGAGGTGAGCATTCTCATCTGCAGAGATGGTATTGACTCAAATGCCGTGCTTCCTCCCTGCTTCAAATGCCAGTACCTGCAGTGTCCTAAACCAACATCACTTGTGTAGAATGACAACTTTCACAATGCTAAATGTCAATGTGCTAATCAGCCTATTAACAAAAGTTGCTGCTACCTTCTGATACAAGGGAAAGTACAGAGGAAAAATTTCAGGGAAAGGAAAAGAATACATTAAAATGAGATAGCAGAGAAAACTACAAAAAAACACTTTGAAGGCAATTATTGTGTCAGGACTGGCCAAACAAAAACATACTAGGAAAAATTGAGTGTGGTCATAACCTTGCAAGTGTCACTCATAAGGTACCCAACCATCATCTTTATCATGAATGGCAGTGACTAGTGACCACTACTTGCCACTGACTTCATCAGCTCTCAAAAGTGGGTGTAGGTAAGTGCATGATAATATGGTCAGGACACATGGCAAATACTTATCAATCCGCCTCCTCAGTTTATGTCACATTTGCATAAGCAACAGGAAGAAGCTGGCTAGGACTCAAGAGGCATAGCTGAATCAAGAAAGACAACTCTATCCTCGTTCAAGCTGTAACATGTTTGTAGGGTTAAGCTTCATTTCATTTTAGCTTGCCCTGTACAAGCACGCATCTAAGCCTAAGGCATAGAGGCCTACATCTCTGGGTGGTGATTGGGGCATCCTGCAGCCCAGACTTATCCTTCAAGCACACCACTGTATCTTCTGAGTCCATACAGCAGACAGCCTCCCTCCAAATGAAGCCAGACAATTTTCCATCATCACTGGATTGAAAGGAGTTCATCTGTGTACAATACACACATCAAATTGTATCTGTGCAAAACTATTGTTTTGGACTGAACAATCTTACCCGTGTATCACTCTCCAGGGCTGCCTTTGCAGAACTCATTCCTCCACCATACCTGCTCATGCAACATACTCTGACTTTTATACAGTGAAGACATTTTGGAGACAGAAAAATAGTCTACAAGATGTGAATCATTTCCTTCCTGTGCACAACCACATACAAACTGCGAGTCTCATCTCATGTAGAGCAGCAACAGAAAGCATCATAAGATGAATCATACCCCAGGATAATCCTTTCAGATGCCAAATATGTAAGTGAGAGTGACACGCCACCTGTTCCATCCATATGCAGTGCATCAAGCAGCAATACGAATCAGTACCATCTCCTACAAATCTTTAAGTTATGTACATCACATTCTTTTGGTTGAGGGACTGCTGAATTTACATTCATTATGCGTAATCCTACACTCCCATGAAAGGCTATCAGACACCAAACCCACAATGTGCATCACTTCTGAAGATGCATGACTATGCTGTACAAGCTAGAAGTACAGCTAACTGCACATTCCTAGTTCCAAATCACTACATTCACAAGAACACAAAGAATGCCTTGTTTTGTAGGGACTTGGCATTAGACCATTCATATTGTCCACTGCAAAATCATGTCAGTCTTGGGACTTGACGGCTTTTAATTTTGCATGGAGGATTTAGAAAATGTCAACAATGGGTTAGCAATGACTTTTTCATTATTGTTTGTCATATTTTTTGTCCTCAATGACCTGTCCTTAGTACCTTTTCCCAGGACTTGTCTACATTATGCCAATCATTGTTGATTTGGAAAGCTTCGCATGGCTTAACTCATTGCTCTTTTCCTTTTGTTTAAATGCTCTTGTCCACCTATTTCAATAAACATTCTAAACCATTTTCTATTACAATTAAGGATAGTTGATATGTTTCATGTTTATTGTGCAATGATTCTTCTTATTGTAACAAAATCACCAAAGCATGTAGAACCTAGCTCTATTACCTTCAATGCAGAGAAATCACTTGCAGTAATGCAAGACATGCATTTAGAAGCAATCAATCCTTACTATCCTTCTAGCACTACTTCTAGAAACAACCAAAAGCACAAAAATAGAGTTCAAGTGGATTAGTGATTAGTGTTGAAATGTACATAATGAGGTCCTATCCTTATTAAATGGCATGTTGCTTATATGACTCCTTGCTAATGACAAGAAGCTTGTTTTGACGAATGATAGGTTGCTTCTATGACTCCTTGCCAATGACAAGAAGCTTCCATTAGCACTTTGTGATTTACAACTAGCAATCAAGTGCTCCCAAAAAGGAGTATTCCTTTTCTCAAGGTAAACACTATTTACTAAACCTTCTGACTCCTTATGTCAAAGTGGTTGGTCCTTACAAAGTCTAGAAGGAAAGAGTGATTTGTGAAATCATGCAAGCAAGGAAGTCATGTCCTTGATAAATTACAAGTTGCTTTATGACCCTTTGCCAACTGCAATGAGTCCTTATATATCCCAACCTATTTTTTGTTTCTAGATCTTATTGATAAAGTCATGGAAAGAAGATCCAACATTTAGAAATTCAATTAAGTGTAGAGCTATGGATAGTGGTTATAAATGCAGGCTATGTTCTTTTGCATTTGTGAATGTAAGTTAGGTGTTTATGTCATTATGAATGGTTGTGCAGTTGCTTCAAAAGGAATGAAATCAAATTATTTTGGAGTAAATAGAGTTCATTAAACAAATCAAGTTAAAACCTTATGTGGGAACCAATCTTTGCTACCCAATTTTAAATGTTGCAATTCATGGGACCTAAGGGCACTAATTTGGAAAATCAAGTTGTGTTTAAATCTTACACAATGTTACAAACAATTTTGACTATTACAATTAAGTTTGAAGATGAATTTGAAAATAAGATCCAAGAGGGTCCGAGCATGGTAAAGTATGCCAAAAAAGTAGTCCTTAAAACATTTTATTTCAAATAAAATCTCTTTTCAACATTAACATTAAAAAATATATTAAAAACCTATTTAAATTGGATTTTGAAATCATAGAGCACTTCATTGAATTTATTATAAGTTGTACATAAAGTTTGAGGAATTTTTATATAAGAAAAATGGATGAAAGATTTGTTTTAAATTGGTTGGCTTTTCAAATTTTCCATGTACTTTTACATTAAAACTTTGTTAGATTATGATTAGATAATGAAAAGTTGAAATCATATCCATACACATTAGGTCTTCATCAATTTGAAACTATAATAATTATAATTGATGTTGTACTTTCATGTACTTGCATTTCAAAAAAATGTACTTAAATGCATATTAAAACATTTGTTTCTTCAATATTATGTAATGAAGTCAAATAACTTATAATTGTTTATCATTGATTTAAATAATATTCATGGCTTCAATACATTAAAGTATACTTTATGGATATTTTCCAAAAACATAACAAGTGTCTTTGACTAACATACTTTACCATCCTTATGCCCAATAAGGTCACATAAATTATTTATGTTATGTGCAACTCTATATGCAGATAGTGGTTGTGAAATGCAACTTTAATGTTGTTCATTATAGGAATGTAGGTTGGGTGCGTTCATCCTTGCCTAAGTGGTTGTTCAATTGCTTAAAAAAATCATGATCACATTTTGTAGGTGTAAGTACTTATACCCATTTTTTACTTTTCAAATTTTATGTGGACCTTATTTTTTGCTACCAATGCAAATATTGCTACAAATTTTGTATTGGAATTATTATTCACATGGTGACAACTTGTTATTGGTTACTTTAATCATTTATGGTATGTGCAATTTTGTAAATAGTGATATCCTAGATACAACTTTGATGTTGCTATTCTATGAATGTTGGTTGGGTACATTCATTCTTGCCTAAATGGAATTGTTTAATTACCTCAAAAAATAGTGATTCTATAGGCGTAAGTAATTATACCCATTTTTTACTTTTTTGAAATTCTATTTGGACTTTACTCTTTGCTACCAATATAAATATTGTAAGACATACCAATTATTGTTCACATGGTTACAACTTGTGTTCATGTGATTACTTAAATTATTTATGGTTATGTGCAACTCTATAGATAAATGATTAAATGAATGCAACTTTGATGTTGTTCATTCTCTAAATGCAAATTGGGTACATTCATCCTTGCCCAAATGATTGTCTAGTCACTTTGAGAAACAATGATTCTATAGGTGTGAATACTTGTACCCTTTCTAGTTGCTTTGAAATTTTATGTGAAACTTATTATTTCTTGTTGGTTAAATTTGTTGCCACTATGTACAATGATTAAAAACATGTAAGTATTAATTGTTGTTTATAACTTGTTGTTCATGGTTACTATGTAATTTTTTAATCTAATCAAGCTTAATAGTTGGGTGTTTGCACATTCAATAGAAGTTGCAAGTCATGACTGGGAAGGAATTAAATAAAGAGAAAAAACCTTGGAAGAAGGAGATAAACATTGAGTACCCCATAGGGCCTTGGGTTGATTACAAGTTCCAAATGCAATTTTGTTTGAAGAGGTCAAAAAGCTACTAGCTAAGGGGTTGGATCCTAAAGCAAATATTATAAATGTTCATGTCACCACTGCTAACATTGCCAAAATATTTGACAATGTTCAGAAGTTCAGAACAACCAACCCCTTATTGTCCCAAGAACATAAGGAGTTGGAAAGGTTATATTGGAAGATATATAGCACTGGCCATATCACAAACAATGAATTGTATTTATGGTTAATGAAGGGTTGGATAGCAGATACTAAAGGCCATAAAGTTAATTGGGCAAAAGCAACTGCATTTACTGCTTGAAAGAAAGCATATAAAGTAAGCGTTGGTTCATTACCAAAAACTCTTAGTGGGACAATTCAAGTTATAATGATGATTCTTAGAAGCTAAGAGGGGTTAATTATGGAGAATTTCCAAAAATGGACCTAGATATAGGTGTGTCTAAAGAATTGGATCAACAAAATAGACCATTTGCAACCCTAAAGGAAATAATGTTTGTTGAAAAGCTATTGAACTTGACATGAAGGTCACGAAAGCACACCATGAAAACTTGGAGGACAAAAAACAAGAGTTTAAATAGTGTCCTACAAGCACCCAACTGAACCTTTTAAGCATCCTGACCTTTTTGAAACTAGAAGGGCTTTGATAATTGATCATACAAATAATCATAAGATTCATTCAAGCATCAATCCTATAGTCCTATCATAAGCAAACCTTATAAACACCCAAAGGAATTACTTAAACATTTTTCAACATGAAATGTTATGATAAGTAGTACACATAAGTCCATTCTACTCAGTTTCAAGCACTTAAAACCTCATTAAGTACACTTCAAAGTATTTTCTACTTTTCAATGTTTTAAAAACAACCATTAAGCAATTTAACTACATAGTTGCTACTTCCTTAAATTGACAAATTGCTCCAAAGGTTGCTTCAACTACCACAGATCTAATAGCTAATACAAAGGGTTCAAATACTTTTGTAAGCAAGCTACATGACAAACACTTATTGGAACATTTAATAGTTGAGTAGAAGTTCAATAGACATTCAGTTCAATTTAAATTTCAAATCAATGAATCAATGAATTCTAAACACAAACACATAATCATAGTATCATCTAGGTCTAATTCCATAATGCAACAAAATCAAAATGAACACATAAGGTACAACCCATTGAATCATAAATATAAGGATTTAAAATAGCTCAAGGGTGCAAGGAAATGAACATAAACATGTGAAATTTGAAGATAATGCACTGGATGCACTTCAAACTAATTGCAAGAGATTCTCAATGTAATTACATCTTTCTGATTTGGAGAGATAATAATTTGAGTTGTCCACCACTCTATCACATGTTCTATGAAATGTTTAAACAAAACATTTGCCGGTGTGGCCCTTCTATAGTCTATCCAAAAAACATTCCCTAATGTGTCCGATGCCAAGCGTCTGTCAATGGCCTTCCTTATGTTTCTCCTATCAACTCCCATAAGCTTTGTTACTCCCCTACTACTTCCCACTAATTCAGAGGTTGCAAATGTGCATAAAATGTTTTTGGCCATTGTGAACTTAAAGGATCTAGTGCTTGTCAAGTGACCAACCAATCCAAATTTCAAATTCTCAAGCAACTGTTGGGTGTGCTTCAACCTCTTGGTATCATGCAAATATGATGGCATTAACCCAACAAGACTATTATGTGATCAATACAACCTTCTCCATAATGGTCTGTTGCACTACAACATCATAACCTTTTAGGAAATCTATGATAAACGTAGCATTTACAATGGACCTACATGAGCCTTTCTTGCAACATCACTAATTAAGATAGAAAGGGCATGGTCAATGTGTTGTAGAAAAGACCTATCTTCTATTCTTTGTTGCAACTCTTCTTCAAATTGAGCTTGTTGAAGCTTATATTTCCATTGATACTCTCGTTTATGCTCTCTTCTTCACTTTTTGCTTGCAATTACTTCAGGATCCTCTTCTTTAACCTCACCGCTAAACGTCTCATCTTGTTCATCCTCACCAATAGACATAACATCTAGGGATCTTTTTGGTGATTTAACATTTGTCAATCATTTTGATATGTTTATTGACTCACACAGTTGATGATTAATGGGCTTTCATTTATTCTTATGATTCCCCATCTTACACAATAGTGACAACAAAGAAAGACTCCTTAATCTTTAGTTGAAACATCTCATCAAAAAAATATTTGCACAATAATCATTTACTTGGAGGTCTAGTGTTTACTTCAACCATGCATAGACAAATGACACGCAATTGTGAATCCATGGCGAGACTTTGTAATGGAGTTCAAGTGTGAAATGTGCGCACCTAAACTTCAACATGCACATGAAAATCTCAATAGGCAACGATCCATGGCAAACTTGCTTGATAGAGGATTACAAGAAACAATGGCCATTTTTTGTGTAATGTGTAGCTCACCATTAACCCTAAATTTGTTTCTTTGAATGTTTCCCTTTAAAACCTTGCTTTGATTCAAGTGTCATTAAACACTACAAGAACAATCATTTACTATAAACCCTAATCCAAGGATGGTATAAGTTTATCCATAAAATTTCATCTTGAAATATATGTATTTAATAAAAAAATATTTTAATTGCTAAATGCCATGAGAGTTCAACCCATCTTCAACACATATCTTCAATTTTATAAATATTTTCATATTTGTAAAATTTTCCAATACATTTTTAATACATTCAAGGGTGTATTAATTAGGTATTAAGTTCATTGCCTACCTTGTATAGCATCGTTCCATTTCTATAAAGCATATTTCCCATAAATACAAATAAATATGCCAAACACATTAAATTTGTTAGGAAATTTAACCTTGCCTTCCATTATAAAGAAACATACATTTAATCTTTAGGGAAGTTGATCAAATTATATATTTTAAAAGGGTCAAAAGCACGTTCAAACTATTATGATGTATTGTGAAATTTAGACATAATTTCAAGATTTGGTCAATGCCATGCCCTCATAATCACAAGTATATAAAAAATGTACAACAAAATTCATTTTATTTCAATTAATAAAATTAATGTAGTCATTTTTCAAAGTCATGAACTTGTAAGATTTTAAAGGCGACTTCATAGTCCTTGGCTCCTTTTAGCATGCTTACACCCCTACAAGGGCTTGAAGACAAAAGAAAATAAAAGGATGCATTTCGTAATCCTTGGTGCAACCAATATTCAAAATGTTTAAGGGCCAAAAAAATTATTTGATTTTAAGAACTGTTAATACTAATAAAAATTTTGGGTTTTGTAATTGTTGTTTGCAATTAAAATTGAATTGCATGTAACACATGTAACTGCAAATTTGTGTAATTGTTTAAGATAAGTTGCACATGACATTCAGTTGCATGTGACACTATGTATGCAACATGTATATACAGTGCTAATATACATCATCCATACATACCAATCCAAATGTAATAGCACCTTATGTGCAACTATAATGCAATTAATCAAAATATGACACGTGTTTAAAAATTGAACAACTAGCTTATGGACACATGTCATTATTATTAATTTTTTGTTTTCAAAATTAAAAATTCATTGGATTAATTTCAATCATTAATTTTTTTACCATTAAAATGATGACATGTGGCACACCATGGAACATTCATTGACCATTTGACACATGTTCATTTTAAACACCAATTATATGGTGACATGTGGCAATCAAAGGCCAATTTTTTTAATTTTAAAATATTAATTAATGAAATTTAAGTTGCTCAATTTATGGTTATTACGATGTTGACACGTGGTGCTTAGGTAGGTAGGTAATTATTAAACCCCATTAGGTAGGTAGGTTCATTTAGGTATGTAAGTAGGTTGAAAAGTAATTAGGCTTAGGCTATATAAATAGGTTTAGAATAATCCAAGTTTATTTTTAGATTTAACCATTTCATAAAAGTCAAGTTTTTTATTCATTCATCCCCAATGGCACTTGGTATTTGACTATTACATAGCTATTGCTCTAGCTATATACCAAGCCAAATAAAATTGGAAGCCAAAGGATATGGGATAAAAAATTCCATTACAAACCTCATGAACCAACTTAGTTGCACATTAGATGCAACTACTATATTAGAATATACTAGCCACGGGATGGCTTTGTTGCTTCTGGTGTCCAAACAAAACTTGAAGCCCTCCTCTTGGCGCATCTTACACACTAAGAATTGTCGAAAACAAATTAAAAATGAGAAAGTTATGGCCCCCCAAAGTAAAGGGGGTCAAGAACTCAAAAAAAAACCATTGAACACTACAAAAGCCGGTTCTTAAACACTCAAAAAGTTCCTCTTATGTTGCTTTGTTATTATTAAAGTTCTAACATGATTTGTAGAACTTTTAGTGGCGCTCCTTTAACACTTTAAATTGTTTAAAATGAATAAGAAATAAGAAAGTTACGAGGTTTCAAAGTAGGAAAGATCCAAAGAAAAAAAAAACGTTTTGTAACTTGGAAAGCTTATTTTTCTTCTTGTTAATTTTTCATTACTCCTTTTCTTTTGCACTTCAAAGATGATTATAGGATTTTTTAATAATTATGATTACTCAATGAAAATATGATTTTACTCTTATCTAACTTAAACTAATAATTAGCTTAGGATGTTTCTATACTTATAGGTTAATTAATGTAGCCTATTTACATTAATATTTTAAACATAAATAATAAAATTTAAATAAATAATACCTATTGAGTATATATATATAGTTGATTATCATTATAATTATAATAAAGGTTAAATTAATAATTATGATTATTTGTAATATTTATAATATTATCATATTAATTGATTCTGAATATTTTTTTTGTTTAATCAAATTTACATTTTCTGAAAAAGATTCCAAATAAAATAAAATAAAATAATTATACTTGCCAAAACAAATATTTAAATATATTCGACAAATAAAATTTGAAAACTTGTAATACATATTTAAACCATGGTTTAATTTAGTGTAATTTCATTTAAAATAATTTATTTTAGCCATAATTATTTTAGCCTAACTTAATTTAACCATTTTAAATTTTAGCCTAATTTAATTTAACCATGATTAATACAATTTAATTTGTTTTAACCATAAATAACTTAGCCATAATTAGTTTGGCTTAATTTAATTTAACCATAGTTAATTTAGCCATAATTATTTTAATTTAACTTAATTTAATTATGGTTAGTTTAGCTTAATTTTATTTAGTTTGATTTATTTTAGCCATATTTTGTTTTAACTTGATTTAATTTAGCTTAATTTAAATTAGCCATAATTAGTTTAGCCTAACTTAGTTTAGCCATGGTTATTTTAGCTTAGGTTAGTTTAAACTAACCTAAGTTAACATGGGGTTAACCTTAGTACTAAAGGTACATAATATTATTATATATAGTTTATGTAAATATATTAAGTATAGTAATTTAAATATGTACAAGTTTAGGCCATTATTTTTATGACATGTGTCCATGTTGTACATTTAGTTACATGTTAGTTGCACACACAATTGTATGGCCCAAAAATTATACAATACCAAATTTGTAGTTGCAAACATGATTGAAATAGTTGTAAATGATAGCTAGTTGCATGCCAATTGCATAGTGATTGGTTGTAAATGATAGTATTTCTAATAGGTAGTGTAAAATGGGTGGAAATTGCATGGTTGAAAAATATTTGTGAAATCGTCAAGGTTATACACAAAAAGACAATATATAAAGAAGCACGTTATGATTGTCAAAAGTTTTATTACAAGCTTCATGAATGAAAAAATCATAATTAATTTTATACATATACAATTGTGATGTACTATCACTGGAATCCTAAGGCTTTAGAGCATTGTAACAAATGTTGAACTTCATCTCAACTCCACATGTAATAATGAATGAAGTTTTCCATGAGCCCACAAAATAATATCGATCGCATGACGTGATACATATGTTTACATTGCACATATATCCCAGGGCCACCTAAAGAACTTGCCAACATTGCCACAAAATAGACACATGAACTTCCAGGGAAACTTCCAATAGTCACATCATATTACTTGTCATCTGAAAAAAAATATTGTAAATTTGTTCGTACCCAAGCGGGGGGACATCAACAGTGGGGAAAATAGTGCACTGGAAAAGCAAGATGCCAACCTCCAATTATTAATGTATTGTTGTGTCAATTTGAAAACTGAAGGTTGTCTCACCTTCTTGCCATCACGAGTTATAGGCCAACAATTTGCATTAGAAGGCTTCACAAGACTAGGGCAACTCATTACAACATACACATCGGAATTGCTTGAATAAGAAGATTGGGAGCTAAATAAATTTCGAGCATTGCTTCTACGGAGGTGGTCAAAGGAAAACCTTGCTTTTTCTAAAGTTGTTAATTCATTTTGAGTTAAGTTAGTACCTTCTTGGATGGGCCATACAATTGAACTATAGGCCTAACAACTATAAATTTTTGCGACGTTCCACTAATGTAATGATTCAAGTCATTTAAACAAAACTAATGTTTATGGTGCTCAAGTCATTTGCTATGATATTGTACCCAAAAACTTGAATAACATGGAGCAAAAGTCCACTTACAAATTTGCAAAGGTTGATCCTTACTTTGCATTTGAATGTAGTGGTTTTTTGTAATGCAAAACATTGAGTTGCAGAATTCGGTGGGCAATGTTCAATACGCCATTAGCCATTAACACAAATATTTTCCTTCAACTCTAAGTCACCTCAAGATACCAAAGGTAACAACTTATTGGAACTAAAGGGTGGTTGTTGCATGTGTACATCATCCACAATATTGGGTTGAGTAATAAGAACGATTACTCGTGGACGAGAAAAATTCACATGGTCAAGACAATGGGAATCATTGTCAATGCTAGGAGGACAATTAGCAAGTCGCTTGGAAGACCCAAAAACCTTTTCTCACTTGAAGTGTGGTAGGTAATTTGTGAAGGATGATCCGGACGTGTAATTTGCCACATGTCACCATCTCTTTAATCCATGTGTCAAAATATCCTTCCTCATTAAATTGGACGACTCGTATAAATCCAATTTTCATTTTAATATTGGATATTCAATTACAAAATTGATGACATCATGAAATGTTAGTAGATGAAGTTCATCCACCCTATTGTTCAAGTTGAAAACAATTTTCAACTATAATAGTTGATGTGATGTTAACATGTGGGTCACATTTTCAACTAAAATGTCACTTTCAACTTGTACTTGTTGATTGCCATGGTTTTTAATTGCAATTAATAGATTTTAGTTGCAAATAAAATCTTCCAACTAAGTTTGTTGTTTTCAACTACAAATTAAAGTATAGTTGGAAATGGAGTTGGAAAAAGGGGTTTTCCTTCTAATGTCCATGAGAACCTTGTTGACCAAGCCCATGAGAACCTTTAACCTTACTTTATTTTAGATTTTTTTTCTAAATGTTCTCCCCCTTTTTAAATGGGTTGATGTCTTCATCAACACTTTAAGCAATTTGCGCTTGGACTACTTCCTCTTGAGGCCTTTTAATTTCCTAGTCCTTTTCACTTCAAGTTCATGCCCCCTTTTTTGTTCAAACTTGGCCACCATATCTAGAAAATGGTCTAGGTGTGAAGGTTTCACCCAAACTATTCCTTGGGATGGTAACCTTTATGTTTGACGAGATACTCCTTGCCTCACATATGTGTTTACCTAGTTCGGTTGATGCCTTTTATTTTGTTATCGAACATTTGCTCAATGACATCAATTAATTTTGATAGCATTTTCTGCTTCCAATCTAGTTTTTTTTCAACTTTCAAAAATAAACATTACAAAAAATCACAGCTTTTCAGAAGGCCAACTTGACCAAAGTGTCCACATTGACCAAATGTTATGTCCATTTTGACTAATGGTTTGGGGCATGAAAAACACATGTTACATTTGACCAATACATTTGCTTAAAGTGACATTTTTGACCAAATGTTAAGTCGAAGATTTAGTCAAGATAGACAAATGTCCATCAAAATGGAGATGGTTTAATCAAATTAGCCATATTGATTTGACCCTAAGTCAATTTGACCATCATGATTTGACACTTGTCAAATAAGTCATACTCATTTGATGACTTAGCCTACTTGTTAAACTTAGGCTACTTACCTAACCAAAGATAATTAGTAAGTGAAATTAGGTCTAGACTACCTATCTAGCCTAACATAATTAATAGGCTAATAGGCTATTTGTTAGGTAATAACCTAGCTAGTAACCTAGCTTATACCTATTTATTTAGTAAATTACTTAGGACATAGCTTAGGACTACTAAGTAACCTATAACTAAGTAATGTAAGCTTTCTAGGTAGGTATATTAAGTGACCTAGGCCTATTAGGTAGACATATTAGCCATGTACATAACCTATTAGCCTAGGCCTACTATAGGTACATAGCCTAAGCCTATTAAGTAAATAGCATAAGCCACCTAGCCCTATTAGGTAGGTAGCCTAACCTAGGTTATCGAGGTTTACTTGGTAACTATGTACATAGCGTAAGTCACCTTGGCCTAGGTACGTAGGTTAACCTAGGCTACCTAGGTAGGTAACGTAATTTAGTATTAGGTAGGTAGCTTAAGCCTAAACCTACTTAATATGTCAAACTACCTACTTAATATGTTTAGGCTAAATTTATTAATGAGCTAGTAAGTACCTAGTAGGTTACTAAATAGCATAGGCATAGGTAGCTTACTAGTTAAGTATAAACATAAACATAGACCTAATAGGTACCTACAATAGAATAAATCCCCCAAAATGCAACTAATGCATTTGCAACTACGTGCAATTAATTGTCATTTGCAACTAGCTCTTATTGGTTTTACAACTATTTTGCACCTTTAACCATTGTTGCAACTATGCTACAACTACATTTGTAACTAATGACTTCTTCATTTTACACTTTAAAATTGTTTTCATCTATGATCATGTCCATATGTCCCAGTAATTGTAAATGGAACCAAACTTAGTTACATCTCTAGGTTGTCAAAATAGCCCTTAATGGTATACATAAGTGTATTTAAAAACTTTTGAAAGGTATGTGTACTTTTGTTAGGTTATATTAGGGGTATAATGGGGGTATGTTTCCATTGTTGTATTTATAAAGTTGTATTCAAACAAAATAATTACCTACCTACCTATATATCCTTGTTTACCTACCTAGCCTAGTTTACCAACCTATCTATTTATATGTTTACCTACCTATTTAACCTAGGTTACTTACCTACCTAATGTAAATTACTATCCACTTATTAATTAATCGATGAATAATTAATTACACTTGATTTTAATTAATTGATAACTAATATTTCACACTTAGTATTTATATTTAATATTTCGCTATTACTCAATATATTAGTTATCTATTTGTGTCTATATGAACTATTGATGGATCATTTATAACTATTTAGTTTGTTAATTATTATTTAATTTTTAATTTTTAATGTAATAATATTTTAATTATTTTTCAATTTATTTATGAATTATTCATCAACAATTTATTACTTAAGTATTAATTATTTAATATTTCAGTTATTTATTTGATTACTTCAAATTCATGGATGAAATCTTATAACTAATTAGTTAGTTAATTGATTCATATATATATAATAACAATTAATTTCATTGATATTTTTCCTATTTCTGAAATTATTATTTAAAATTATAACTAATATGTTGCTGGTTATTATATTTCTTTATTAATAAATTTATTTAAAACTATTAATGAAAATTTATAACTAATAAGTTGGTTATTTCATTATTAATTAATTAATTTTTTGGTCATTGTTTATTAATATTTATGAAAAAAATGAAAAATGACAATGAATAAGTTTGTTAATTATTTGTTACATAGAAATTAATATTGATTATTTAATATTTTAGTTATTTATTTTTTTAATTTGAAAGTTATTAATGAAATTTTATATGTATAATTTGGTTTATTATTTATTATTTCAGACATTTATTTTCCTAGTTATGAATTTTGAATTAATAATGTATAGTTAAATGAATTTTTTATTTAGGTATTTAAATAGTTAATTAATTACTTATCTATTCAGTCATATAATTTATAAAACTAAAAAAGAGGACAAAAGATATGAAATATTGTTTTTAGTTGTAGCTTCAGTTTTTATCCCATATGTTTTGTCCTCCAATTCCAACTTGAGAATTATATAAGAAGGAGGTTTTGTCTTACACTTGCACATCAAAAAACACATGTCAATTGGGATGAGCCAAAGGACCTTAGCCCTTTAAAAAGTTTAACCCCAAAGTTTAAGCTTGAAAAAAAATTTAAATATTTTCCTACCTCCCTACCCTACCTACATACCTCCATACCGAATCCTACCTACTTACATAATCCACTTACCTACCTACCTACTTACCTTCTTAAATATTGATTTTAAATTCATTTTGACGAAAATCCAAAAATGCCATATGGCATATTGGTATTATGCCATGCATCATAATATAAAACCATTTAAATTAGACGATAAGGATCCATTATTTAATTTTGAAACAATTTTTTTAAAACCTTTTTCAATTGCCACATGTCATTAAGTAAGTTGTTGATTTTTATAGTAATATACAAATGTCATACAATAGTATACGAATGGTGAAGTATTTCTTGACCATTGACTTCATCCACACTTACAATTAGTGTCTAATGCAACTTGTCTAATGCAACTAAACAATTTTTAATAGCAAATGTCTTTTGCAACTAGAAAATAATTGTAAATGGTAGTTTTTTTTCCCAATTTTCCTCTAGTTTTATAAGGCCTAGTAGACTATAACCTACATGTTACCTAAGTACGTGCATTTATTAATAGGTACTTTCTACCTACCAAGGCTAACATATCTATAACCTACCTATTTATGTAAGTAGTGTAAAAAAATTCAAGTTAATTTAATGTAATATGCTGAAAAAATTTCATAGAAGTTGATTACAATATGTTGGTCCAAAATCATGTTCATTACAACATGTTGTCAAAAAAAAATCACCTTATGGGGTGGTGGTGCAATGGTTAAAAATTTTACTTCTCAATGTGAAGGTGAGGAGTTTAAATCCCCACACTTGTAACCTAGGTTCCTTTCGCTACTTAGGTGACCTAATTAGGTAGTTTAGGTTGGGAAGCCTATTAAACCATTTAACCTAAGCTACTTGGCTTAGCCTAAAGGGCTTGGCCTAGCTTGAGTGGCTTCTTTTAGCCTAGGTGATTAAACTAAGTAACATAGCCTAGGCCTAGGACATAAGGTTGGTAGGTAATTAAATGATTTTGTAAAAAATAATTAGTAGGTTATTAATTAAGTAGGTAGGGTAAGGTATTAATTAATTAATATTTTCATATAAATTTTAAATAATTAAAAAAAGAATATTGGTCACTGCCCAAATTATATTATTGTCACAATGGTTCAGTAAAAAAAATTGACCAAAAAGACCTAGTCAAAATGGTCAAATCAAAAACAAATTGTTTAAAATTGCATTTTGATCAAGTTGGACATGGGGCAAAAAACCCATATGGGGGGTTTTTTTTATTAAAATTCTTGGTTAAAAAGGCGATGATTTCTTGTAATGAAATTTAATTTCAAGACACGAAAAATCAAGTGAGTGACAAAACTAATTGATAATTTCAACATATAAACATTAAGGTGAGGCTTTGCAACTATTTCATATGGCCTTACATATTTAGTAGTGAAATGTGGGGCCAATCCATTTAGCATTTTGAAGTCCTTGATGTTTAATTACATTCCTTGATGTTTAACTACACATGTTGCCCAACCTCAAATTCCACATGCCTCTTTATTTTGTGAGCATGTTTTTCATATCACTTTTGGGCTTCTCTAAGAGCTTTTTGGCTTGGGCATACAATTCTTCTAGCCTTTTTACCATTTCTACAACTTCTTTGGAGTGGTCCCTTTTCCCCATGGGGATGGCTACGTCCATAGGCTTCTTACCTTCTTTACCCAAAGCAAGTTCAATACATGGGCATTTTCATCACCATGTGCATTGTGGAATTATAATAAAATTTTACCAAGCCTACATGGTCGCCCCAATCTCTATGATCAACATCCACATAATTTTTGAGATCCCAATTCTACACCCCATTGACCTTTTCTACTTAACCATTTGTTTGGGGATGAAATGATGTAATGAATGATACCCCACCTTTTGAAAAAAATGTCTCTAAAAGTTGGTTGTGAACTTTGCATCATGATCATTACTAACTATGAATTGAAGCATCCCATCATGTCTCACCCACATGTTAAAAAAAATTGACATCTCAAAGGTGGTCATGGTCATCTTGGTCGACACCATCTTGGCCAACTTCAAAAATTGATTGATTACATTAATATGGCATCCATCCATTCCATTATGGCAATTGAATCATGAATCCCATGGAAACATTTTCCCATGGTTCATGAGGGATAGGCAAAGGTCGATATAATCCAAATTTCTTTTCATGAATAGACCTTATGCTTTGACACTAAACATAAGTGCTCACAAAATGTTCTATGCCTTCCTTCATCTCAGGCTAGTAGAATTATTTTTTCACTAACACCCTTGTGGTCCTTTCCCCATAATGTCCCGCAATTGAAACATCATATTGCTCTTGTATGATTTTAGTGCAAAAGCTTATAGTTGGCACATAAATTCGAACCTATTTCCATTTTATCAATCCTTCCTTTAGGATAATGCCCTAATTTTCTATTTTGCTAACATTTCCATAAAGTAGTGTTGTGCAAAAGGGTTTACCACATAGGCTTCCCTTATTTTTGTTTCTAGGCTACTCTCGTTTACAAAGATCCCCCATAAATATTGAATTTTGGAGAAGGGTTTTTCATGGTACTCCTCCTTTTGACTTAAGGTGTATGGGACCATGTTATCTTAACCTAATTTGTGGATCAATTCCACATCCATCAATGCCAAAGTATCAATGCCGATGTAATTGTTTTGCCATGGCCTTTGGTTGTGTCTTGAAGTATCCTAACCTAGACCCATTGTTCGTGAATACTTTTGTTTTGTGGGTCCCAAGGTAGTGTTGTCAAGTCTTCAAACAATTGACCATGACATACAACTCCATTTCATGAATTAACCATTTTAGTTGGGCCCCTAAGAGCTCCTGTTCTAAAAAACTATCAGATGCCCATCTCGCATGAGGATACCTTTGATGACAAAAAATTCGCATAGTGTGGACTTTAAAAGGTTTTGTGAAATTGAAAAAATTTAACATTCACTTGTAACGAGGAAAGTTCCTACTTCAAATTTTCAAATGCCTTTTGATTTTGATCAACCCATTCAAAGGACAATTCCTTCTTCAAGATATTTGAAAAGGGCTTTGCCACTTGCAAGAATCCCTTCATGAAATTCTAATAAAAGTTTGCAAGACCAAGAAACGATGTAATTCCTTTTGTCATAACTGACCTTTGTTAACATCATATGATTTTGAACTTTCCTGGGTTGGGCTTCACTCTCATCCAAGATAACACATGCCCAAGGAAATTCATTTCTTTTTAAGCAAATTCATTCTTCACACAATTCACAAATAACTAGTTTTCCTTTAGTTTCTTTAAGATGTACTCCAAGTGTACCACGTGTTTTTCTACAATTTTGGAATACATGAGAATGTCATCAATATAAATGAAGAGAAATTCATCCAAATTTTCATGAAAGATCAAATTCATTTAGGTTGTGAACATCTATGGAACGTTATACAACCCAAAAGGCATGACCAAAAATTCATATGATTTGTATTTGGTTTACACTATCATCTTTTCAATGTCCTCTTCTATTATCCAAATTTGATAATATCCCAACTTAAATCAATTTCATTAAAATATCTTGCCCCATTGAATCCATTCAACAAGTCATCAATATGAGATGAAGGGTAATTGTTTTCCAAATTTATTTATTCAATTCATGGTAATTGGTACACATTTTTAATTTCCTAGATCCTTTTTGTCCACAAACACAATAGGTGTCCCATAAGGTGACTTGTTTTGTTTAATATACCCTCAATTGAGAAGGTCGTTAATTTGTGTTTTTAGTTCTTTTAGTTCCTTTTGGTTTAACCTATAGAATGCCTTAGACGATGGAACTAATCCAAACACCACTTCTATTTTATGGTCAATGTTTCTACAAGGAAAAAAGGGTTTAGGCAAATTGTCAAAAAATGTCCAAGATTTTATTAAATGAATCCAAAATATAATTGGGGAGCTACTTGGTCACTTTTGGCTTTGCTTCCTATGAGTCATGGATTATAATACCACAAATTGTTAAGCTTTAGTTCCATAGTTTTCCTTAGTATTAATGATTTGAATCCTGATAAACCTCCAAGTAATAATTATTAAGAGTTGAATTAGCCTTTGGATATTTTAGCGTAGAAGACTCTTTTATTTAAATTGATGCAAGGCTTAGTTAGTTTTAGGACCTAGTAAACCTTTTTAAGTGCATTATCCTTTTATGTTGTAGAGAAGGGAAAGGGGATGTATAATTAGATGTGATTTATTGATATATTGGGAATACAAGCCCATAATTAATAATAACATTTCGCCATGACAATATGAAGTTAGTCTATAGAATAATTTTTAGGCACGAATGATGTACTTGAAAGATTTCTAGAATGTAATCCTAATACATCTTTATTTAGTCTTCATTTTTATCAGACTCTTAAATAGAATCAAAATCAGACTTAAGTATTAACTTTTGCATTTGAATGGCCTCAGGTGAATTACAACTTAATAAATAACTTTAAGGGGATATATCACAATTGCAAAAATTCTAAAGTGCGATGAATGGTGCGAGCTAGGTATTCGGCTCAATGCTCCATGGAAAGGGGGTTGATTGGGCCTCGCATGCAACAATAATGGCCATCACCAAGAACCCAAGTTTGACAATGAAGACGAACATCGTCATCTTCACATTAACATTCTTCAAACCTTTTTAGTGCGGCTCCATAAGCAAGAACAAATTTTAAATAGATTGTTAAGGCATGTGGGTTAGGAGACAATTGACGATCCTATGCCGAACAATCGACTTGAGTGCGCATCACTCTTCTGGATGGTTCTTCTTCACGCGACCATTGAAAGACATTCACATCAAGCGGTGCTTCTTCAAGCTTTTCCTTTTCTACTGGTGAAATTGGAGGATTTGAGGGCGTAGCGACATCATTTGCTATGACTAAATTCTCACGTGCATCAATAAAAACTAAAAGGGTAGCAAAAATAATGTGGTACTTGCGTTCAGAAGGGGTCGAGGCTTTTTTATTTAACAAATTAGGGTAGGTGTAAGGTGTGGGAGTGACGGCGAAACCTCATGAAACCTCAAACATCTTAGATCTAATGGATTCATCGAACCGTAATTTCGACGGTGGATCTAAAAGTATGTGGGGGGTTTTTGTGATGCAAATTTTAATTCCAATTTACTATGTACTACATAGTTAATTACTGCATGGAAAAAATAAATAAGTAGGGGATATCAAAAAAATAAATGGTACGCGGGGATGTTACTTCAACCATTGAATTGATTTAATCAAGTAAGGATTCAAGGATGTTTACTTGTTATTATCGATAAATTGTCCCAGTAGTTAGTTACTTGAAATAATTAGGATGAAAAAGTAGGATGTGAAGGTCAACGGACGGAAAGGATAAGGATCAAGCTCAAAAACCTCATCAAAATATCCAAGATAAGGGGAAGGATGAGTCCTTTAATCCCATTAGTCATGAGGATTGTCATCCTATTTGATTAGAAGATGGAATATTTTTTGTGTCTCATTGGGCTCAAGAATTCTCATCCTAAAATCAATTGGAGGGCAAATCATTCTCAATTTTCATTGGCTCTTGAAGGATGAGGAGGCCATTGATTTGAGGGGAGGATTTCGAAGCTTCCATTGGACAAGGGAAACAAACTCAAAGAAAGGTCATGGAGGCTTACTAAGGGAGAGAGGAGTATCTTGTGTTGGGGAAAGGGAAAAGGAAGAGAATGAATGTGTGAGGAAAAGATTAGTTCTTATGTGTGGAAAGGTGTTATTCATGAAAAAGATGTGTGCAAGAAATAAGCATGGAAGGATTTCCATGATAAAGCTTTTGGAGTTTTATTTCAAATAGTTGTTCCTCTCAAATCCACCGTTGGATTTGTGTCAAACTTAAAATAGTTCTTGTTTAGGAGGTGTGGAAAGTTTTCTCCAAAATTCAGCATCATCGGGTTTGGTGTAAAGGAGCTATGCCTACTGAAAGTAAAGGGTGTTTGTACTAGAGTTTATGGAAGGATTTCCATGACAAAGCCTCTGGAGTTTTATTTCAAATAGTTATTCCTCCCAAATCCACTGTTGGATTTATGTCAAACTTAAAACAATTCTCGTTTAGGAGGTGTAAAAGGTTGTCTCCAAATTTCAACATCATCGGGTTTGCTCTAGAGGAACTACACTTGCCGGAAGTAGAGGGGGTTGAAATTTTCTGTTTTTCCCGCAATCTAAGCAAAGTGATTTTTAGTCCCAAGGCTTAATTCTTGATTAAAAAAATAAAAACTTATAAGATTTTGTAACATGGCTTTTTTTTTAGATTAGTTTTTCAAAAATCCAATGCATGTTAGATTAGGAGGTTGTATGTAGATGTTATGATGAATGGAACAAAAGGGGTTCAACCATCAAGCGTGACATTGAATGAACATTAACATAATGCCCTTTCACATTCCATCATGGTGAGTTATGATTTTCCCACAATGACTTTGTATTTTCCAAATGGACACAACGCATTAGATTCTTAGTGAATTTCATTGCATTACATTGAACCACTTTATTTGTTAGACTACAACTACATAGTAGTTTCACTTCCAAGTGAGTTTTGTGAATGCATATCTTCATGTTGAAGGTGTGCAAGAATTCCTCACACTTCTTTGATTCACTTTTCTTCAACAAAACAAAAAAATTAGCTAATTTTAATTCTTTAAGAACTATTAACTTGTTGTTGACATTCACCAACACAAATTTATATCCCACATCTAGCTTCATAAACTTAAAGCCAAATTTGGCACGAATTTTAAATTTTTGTCCACTACGGAGAATGTATATTTGTAGGCATCCAAAAAAGTGTTCCCTAAAATGGCTTCAAAACTATGTAAGTTACATAAAGTGAAATTTCAAAAAATCGAACTCCTATAGTGAATAGTTATACTCCTAGTGTTATTTTAAGTGTTGGCTTTGTTACTTCTTGTGTGATATGCACCAAAATGGAGTTGTCTACCTCCTTAGTTTTGACTCCCAAGCGTTTTGCTAACTATGGAGTCATGAAAGAATTTGTTGTTCTTGAATCAAAGAGACAACACACATTCTTGTCATTAATCACACAATTTACCTCAATAAATTGGAGATTTTGCCCAAAGCATTTACCTTTGTTTTCAAGTCCCCTTTGAAAGATTTTTCAACCTTGGGTGGAAATTTCAATCACTTAAAATGGTTTGGAGTAATCCTTCACCAAGTGTTCATGAAGGTCACAATTGAAGCACTTTACCTTGAAGAGGTTCCCTTTCACCTTCTTTTTGGAGGGTTCTTTAACCTTTGGCTTGTTGTTATTTTCGGCATTGAACTTGTTCAACTTTCACTTGTTTTGAGGCATTTGTTGTAATTACTTGACCTTGTTTTTTTAATAACCTCGCTTTTAGGGCCATTATGACAATGCTAAGGACCATCATCCTTTATGCACTCCACCAACTTTGTCAAGTCTTGGCACATTTCTAAGGTGTCCCAACATTGGAACATTAAAGTTTGTGCCCAAGGCTAGAGGCCTTGTAGAAAAATTAACTTTTTGGAAAGTTCTTATTTGATGGGTACAAAGGTCAATTTCGTGTTAAACTTTTCACATATTTTGCGAGGGACATGTGCCCTTTACTTTGTTGCAACTGCAAGAACTCCACACCGTCCTAGAAAACTTGGTGGGGTAATGTGAATCTTTCATTCAATCGCCATTTAAATTGTTCTCACGTCGACATGGTGAACAAATTTGGCGTTACTTGCTTTTCCACCATCCACCAATCTAACACATGGTCCTTCAAGAACATTTGGGTGGAACAAAACCATTCCACATCCAATGTATATCCTTGTGTTTCCATGAAAGCCTCCACTTGAACAAGCCATTCGCAAACACATTGCACTTTCAATTTTTTTTCCAGTGAAGGGGTTGAGGTAATGGGCCTTCATAAACTTGGTCGAAGCTTTTGCTTTCGGGAATCAACACACCTCCGTGTTTACCCAACGCTTGGATCAAGGCCATGTGAGCCTAATTATGCTTTAGGAGCATTGCTTGGAATGACTTTACTAACTCCATCACCTCTCCAATAGGTGGCACATTCATAGCTACTTTAGAAGGCCTTGTTGCAATTTTCCCCTAGGCCGAATGCACATGCATTTTTTCATGGCCTTTGAAGTGGTCCAAATTTTGCAATCCCATAGCTCTTTTGAAAATGCAAATTTTTCTTTGGGTGCCTTTCCACCTTTCCATGCCTTCCCAAATAAGTCCAAGCTACAAGTAGGTTATCTTCATTAGTTTGAAGATTCCAACTTTAGGGTAACATCTTCTTCCTCCACCATCTATTCCCCCCCCCTTTTTTTCCCTTGGGCCAAAAACATTTTTGCACTCCTTGGGTAGGCAATCCTTTCTCTTCCCCTTGGTGCCCTTCTTCTTATTTTTCTTCTTTTTCAAAAGAGAACATTTCCCCATGACAAAAGCCTATATGCTTCCAATGTCGTCGAAACGCAATTCTTCACCTACCATTTCCTTTCCCATATTGGCAAGCTCTTGGACGTTGGCCTCCCTTACCTCCATCTGATTCTCATTCTTAGCCTTGTATTTCACCTTAGACTTTGATTTGTTAATAACACCTAGTGTTGCCACCTCTTGCATCTCACCCTTTGTTTTTCCAAGTCTTGTTCTAATACCACCTTTTGCCCCACAATGCCCCTGAGCACGTCCCTGCACTCTTCAACTTCCTAAGATGATTCTAATTCACCTACACACCAGCTAAACTACATGTTGATGAATTCCCCATCCAAGACCCTAATCTCAAACTAACTTTCTAACACATGTTTTCTTTCTTGCTTCAAATAAGAGGGATTCAAGTTGGATGCAAAATCTCGAAATGATTCATGATTTCATCACATGTAGTCCTTCGACTTTGTCTGGCAACCCAATTGCAAGTCTAACACTTAGACTCATTCTGAAGAGATCCCAAGCCCCTCCTCAACCCTCCACCTATGTTTGCACACCTTTGTGCTAGGTAGCAACTTCCTACGCTGAAAGCCGAACCTAGTTTGACATTCAAGTCACAACACCCATGCCAACATGGGGGCTGCCCAATGTTGGTCCCAGCATGGGCCTCAGTTGGGTGAGCCCACTTTTCGTCTTGCCCAAAAAGGCATGTCATCCTCCCCCGCCTTTCCAAAACACTTTCCATCCCCCATGTTGCACATGTTAAAAAACGTGGTGAAGGACCGTACTATTGGGTACTTTAAAAAAAATTGGTGCTAGCCTGGTCTGGGTATTTCAATTATTGAAACTGGTATAAAACTGATACAAGGTTGGCATTACTTCAAGTCCTTTTGTCCCCACGACATTGGTACTAGCGTAAGGTTAACATAGCACGGTAGGGTCCTTGCTACTAATATTGATACCAATGTTAATATGAGACGTAGGCCTATATAAGGCCGAACCAACACTCATTCGGCGGCCACGGTGCACCATCACCTTCTTGAAAGAGGGCCTTTTATTGGCCATGTTTAACCTAGGAAATGTTAAATTTGGACTTGGAGACCTTGATTTAATTTTAGGATAGGATATTTATCATGGTTTTAAAAAATCAAGGACTTTCCCATGGTACCACTGCAAGTGCTGATTCAACCAACACCATTGGTCCAAAGTCACATCATCCAAAGTAATATGTATAGCCCATTTTAATATCGTTTGTAAAGATGCTAACTATGTTTTAAGTTAGGATTCATCTACATGCATTTATCTACTTACTATTTTACATAATATGTAACCATTTACATTCCCTACCTAGTTATTTAGGATACTTGCCCACTTTCATAAATAACCACTTAGATGAGAGAAAGCAAAGACTTTACAAGATATGTTACCAACGTAACTCAATTGTAGTTGATCCCCAATTCAGTTATAAGATGTTGAAAACTTGCCAATCATTAATAAAATAAAGCACCCAAAGGAGAAAATTGTACAAGATGCAAGGACTCAAGTCCTAACAAATGAAGAATCCTTTTAAGAGAGCAAACCATAAGGGGAACAAAAAAAATCAAATACTCAAACCCCAAAAGTCACAAGAAGGATATCAAACAAGGAAAGGGAAAGAACACCAAAAAGAACACACAGCCTAAAAGAACCCTCACCTCCGTGCTATGTTAACACGCTTGATCTCTCTCGCTGCCAAAATCTCTCCCCAAAAGATCCAAAGTCGCGGTTGTTGTTGCCGATGATCATGAAGAAGTTGTTGTCGTAAATTTTCTTTGCTCTGCATTTCTTTTTCTCTGTTCTGTTTTTGTTTATTTGGTTGGGCTCTGGAGGAGGAGGGTTCTGTTGTTGCGTCTTCTCTTGTTTTCGCACGATTGAAGCTTTGGTGTGGTGGTGGTGGAGGATAAGATTGGTGAGCAGTGACGCAGTTGTGGAAAAGGAAAAAAGGGAGGGGGGGGGAGAAGCACTTTCTCTCTGTTTTTTTTTTCCTCTTTTTTTTTGGCTGGTGAGGAAGCACAAGAAACTTGCTTGTTCTGTCTTGGGCTGCGCTAGTTTTTTTGAGACCCACTTCTTCTTCTTCTTCTTCTTCTTTTTCTGTTTGGGTCTGTGTTCTGGTTCAAAGGTTTTGAGTAGATTTGTGGTGGTGACGGATATGTTCTCTTACATGGCATTTTTGGAGTTTTTCTCAGGGATGTTGTTGTGGTGTTTTTGAACATGCTGTAGACTTGCTGCAGTCCTTAATGATCTTGGTCCATGATGATCTCGAGCGAAACTTGGTTGCGATGAAGGTGGAGGCGGTTTGAATGATCCAGGCGTTTTTCTTTTTTTTTTTTCCTTTTCTCCTGGCCTTCATGTGAGGAGGGATCTCACGTGTGTGTGTGGGTTGGGCGAAGCGGTAGTATATCGCAGTATAGAGCTTGTCGGTTAGCCATCTGAGTTCCTCGAGCTACGTCCATTGGCGATAAACCTACGTGGAAGAAGGGAAGCCCGGAGGATCTATAAAGAAGCTTTGAGGATTTGTGCAGCAGCAGCAGCAGCGGTGCAAGAACTAGTCATCGTCGAAGAAGAAGCTTGTTCAATTCTGAATGAAGTTGGGATTTTGATCAGCCAGCGGTTTGTGTCAAGAATCTCAATGCTGTAATGCTGTAATGCTCTACTTCTCCTTCCTGCTGCAGGAGGATCATCCCGAGTCCTCCTGGACCCTCTAAAAGAGAGCTGCTGCTCACTGCGTGTTCATTCTTTCTCTTGGGCTGTTGGATCGCTGTGTAGTACGGGTGCATGCAAGGCAGTATATCAACAAAGCGACCAACTCCCCAGTCTAGCACGTCCGTGTAAGTAACAAGATTTTCTTGAGGGATTCCGAAGGGAGTCCAATTCACTCATTCAAGTTTGAGCCTTTTCAGAGACCTGTCATGGTGAGGTTGAGAGCTCATGAGTGAGCACAAGGAAAATTACCCAAGTTGAGCCAAGCCTTGGAATAAATATTCTACAGATGAGGAATTTGGTGAGCTTCTGAAAACAAAGCCTCTTTTTTCTCTTTCATCAAAATTCACCCTCTTTGTCTTTCTCTGATGACGTATAGGATGAAGGCAAAATGCAAAGCATGACGTCCTTCCGTGCAAGAGAAGACGAAGCAGACCAAGGAACCTTGGGCCCCATAGCACATGGGCTGTAAATCCTAAGTTTGAGATCTAGGATTTACAATCCTACCAATGTTCAAGGTAGGAGTAATGTTCGATTCCTACTAGTGAGAAATGATCAACCCCTTGTAGGAAATTCTTTGGACAAATTGCTTCATTGTG
>Ga0116227_10005307_pt1 | contig 27245 bp, 21 predicted proteins | sample S1TSphgellanicum_FD_89693 | JGI IMG/M metagenome (GOLD analysis project Ga0116227, IMG submission 89693) | Host-associated microbial communities from peat moss isolated from Minnesota, USA - S1T2_Fb - Sphagnum magellanicum MG | ecosystem: Host-associated > Plants > Peat moss > Unclassified...
CCAACATATGCACTCTTCTCTATTGTTGGTGGGGCATGTTGTCCATGTTTCCTTCCATTCATCATTTGTGCCAAAAGCAATCCCATGAAAAAAAACAATGGTCAAGTTTGGATTATTGGAATTGCAAGTGGGATTTAAATCATGCACCATATATTTCTGCAAAGAAAATGAAAAAAAATCAACACAAATTTTCAGACATCTCTTGAAAATTATTTGACTATACATGAAATAAGAGAAATGCAATATACAAATTATAATAGTTAGACAAAGGCAATAATTAATTGAAAAGATTAAGTTTAACAAGATGACAATAAGAGATGAATTGGAAAATACCAACTCTATTTTATATGACTAACAAATGAAGATCATTCACATGTGTCATAAACCTCAAAGGTTCAAAACATGGTTCAATAAGTAAGTGTTGTTACATAATAGGTGGAATGTATGCTAATCAATAAAGGTTAATGCTAAGAATTGGATTCTTTCAAGTTTGGGTTGATTAATTCAGCCATTTAGTTTGGTTCATTTGTATTTCATGACATTTTCCCCAACATTTGGGCCACTAAAGCCTCTAACTCATAAGGAATTGGGACACAAACCCAGTAAGAATGTCCAATAGCATTTTAATAATTTGCTTTAAGTTGTTAGATTAAGACTACACCTTGAACTTAACTCATAATCTACAATGAAAGTTCCAATCCTTACAATTTCAATATATTTTTAGTCAATGCCAATTGACAAATTTCCCTTTCACCAATTCTACTTGTAATAGCAAGTGAGTCGCTAGCCTAATGTAAGAGGCTATAATAGATATTGTTTTAAACATTATTTCATATTGTTTTTATCTAAACAAACAACTTGGAAAGTTGGCAAAGTGAAAATGTATGACAAGGAAGCTTGTAAATGATTGAGGACATTCAGGTACCCTAGTGGCTAAAGGGTATGGTTGCAAAGCTGTTGCTTGGGATCCCAAATCTGAACTAGACCTCCTTCTCCTAATGCTTTGTGAGGACAATAAGCTATTATGATTGTAAGGGTCAAAGAAAATTGTCAACACCCAAACAAAATAAAAAAAAACAAAGAAAAATCAAACTTCAACATGTAACTTGAGAAAGCCCAAGAAAAAACTGTGCAAAGAAAGCTCATCATAAGATTAAGAAGAAGCATCACATTACTCTGCCATCCAGAGCTTGAAGGAGCATTTTCAGCGGGGACCAAAGGTGTCTCAATCACAGCAGAGATCCGCACAACATCTCTTTTTTTTTTTGGTGGCCCTTGTGAAAGATCAACTCCTTTTCCCTTGAGGCCATATGACTTTCCCATATTTCGCACCACTGAAATTCCTTTTGCTCACTGCTCTCATAAATATTTTTCTCTTAACCTTTTGCTCTCATAAAACCTGCTACAAATCCTTTGCCATCCCAAATAGCATACACAGGGTATTGATGGCTGTCCCTCACATCACAGATTCCTGCAAGCTAAGCTGAACTTTCCACTAGATCTCCCCAAAAAACATCAACCCCTTTCCTCTTCATGATCTCCCTGGAATTCCCACTCTCTTCTTCTATTACGCCTTTTTCGACTTTTCTCGCACATGTTTCTTCTTCTTCATTTTCTCCTCCCCCAGAATCTTCTAGAAGGGTTTTGCAGTGATTCTTCAGACTGTAGCGTACGCGCTTTACCGATTTCTTGGCCACTGAACAATTCATTACTTTCTTTTATGCAACACATGTTGCTATTTTCTAGTAATTGAGGATGGAATATGCAACGTCACCTTGAGACTTGTCAAAGACGCTTTACTTTTTCCCTGGCCTCCTCCCTTATTATCATCATGACTTTTGTTCACATCCACACACCGGCCTTTCTTTTGCCAAAAAGTTATAGCCAGAAAGCTAAGTCATAAATTTAAAAAAGTGCTAAAATGAAATGCTTTTTCAGATTCTCAATAGCCAAAATTCAGCCAAATTCAAAGAAAATCGTCAGATTTCCATACATGGTTTTCATGTAGGTAGCCAAAAATAAGAGAAATATGTTTAAAATTCTCTAATGCCATATTTGGCTCATAGCCAAATCTGACTAAACCTTCCTACCCCTGATAGCCACTTGGGCTATATCTCAAAACTGACCCCAAAAATTATTGATCCACACGTTTCTTCCGGTTCGCCGATTTCACCCAGCGCAGTATTGAAGCGCTCTGCCAGAGCTCATGTTGCAGGCAATGCATGATTAATTGGCGGAACCGGCCAGGGTGAATTGACCTGCACATTGGGATCACTGTAAAAACCCCCAAAACCCATTTAAATGGGCATATTAGGCCCCAAAAACTATAGATTTGGACTTCGGGACCCTGATTTAGTTTAGGGAAATGACATTTATAAATAATCAGAATATTTATGAGCAATTTAAATGGGCTTTGCAGGGTCAATTTGCCTTGGTTGGGTGAACCTGGCCTATATTAGAACCACAGTCAAAATCCCAAAGTTCTTGGGGGCAGCTTCAAAAGATTATAGATAGATGTAGCGTCCTTAGACAAAGTCAGGGTCTCTGAATCTACAACCTGAAGCTCTAAACCTAAACCCTAAACCCAAGAGGCCTCACTCAAGAAGGTGAGTGTACCAGTGTAGGTGCTGGTTCCCTGGCCGGTGGCTATGATTGGAGGAGCCTGTGGGGAGAAGGAAAAATTACATGGATGGTTATAGCAAATAATTCTGGAGTGAAAAAAAAAGAAATTCTGTACAGAGGAGTGATTTTCCTTGGTGAATTTCCACACTGTGGCTACAAAAAAAGTTTGAAGAAATTGGGAAAATTCGTTTTAATAGTTTGAATGTGAGAAAAAAATGCTCAATAAATGGAAAAAATCAACAAAGTTTACAAACCACAAAATTGAAAAAAAAAAGAAAGAAAAAAGAAAAAACAGTGGTACAGAGGTATATATGTGTGCACTGTAAATAAATTATGGAAAAACATGTTGTGAAACTAAGGGCAACTTTAGACGAGGGTCCAAGACCAAATAGTGGCATATTGAGGCTAATATGGGACTGGTTTTGGAGGGAAAATCAATTGGTTCGGACCAAAAGACAGTGCTAAAAGGAGAGTTCCTGATGTGGAAAACCAAGAATCAGGCTAGGGACCCAGGTACACTCTGACTCAAGGATTCAATTTGCTTCACATGAGTCCGAATTGGTTCCTAGGAAATTGGACCCTGGACCCTTGTCTAAAGTGGGCCTAATGGTGTTTTACTGCAAGACCCTTTTGACGCCTTATGTAGAGAACCACAAACGGCACGATTGACAGGTGGTGCAAAGTGCAAACATGTTGGATCCGAGATCTGAGGCCTTAGCCCAGTGAAAGCCAGTAACTTTTTGCTCACTTTTGGTTTTCTGACTTGCTTTGTGTTATGGTGCCCCCAACCAAGTCTGTTGTTTGTGAAGGAATTGGGGAAACCTGTAATTAATGGCCAGGCTGAACCTGCGCCTACATTAATACAGTCACCTTCTTGAATGAGCCCTTCCTTTCCCCCATAATAACTCCAAGACACATCAAAGAATGTTAAATTTGAACTCAAAGATCCTGATTCAGTCTAAGTCCTGCTTTACACAAGTAGTCAGGGCTGAAAAAACTGGGGGCCAACTTTGAGCATTTTTGGCTTTTTGTCTGGCCCCGAGTTACTAATAAATGCTACAACATTGGCCGCAAGGGTTACAAATTGGCTTCCTAAATTTGATGGTATCATTTTCTTCAGCCTTGGGGCCAATACAAGGCTGTAAAGTTCAGCATTTATTAGTAACTGGGGGTAGAGTGAAAAGATTTTTTCTATTTCAGCCTTGACTCCTAGTGTAACTTAGCCCTTGGGGCTGATTTCAACTTTTGCATTAATAGGAATGCGTGATTTATGTTGCACATCGGCCTTGACTCCTAGTGTAAAGTGGGCCTAAGAGAAGTTCAACAGGTGCTGGGTATATGGCCCTGGACAGTAAATTTTGGCTTGGCAAAGGACAATACCTGTTGTTGATTGTTGGATAGACTGTTAGACAGGTGGTTGGTCCAAGTGAGTTGCTAATAGCTATTATTGGTTACTGATCATTGCAGTGTCAGTTTTAGTGTGGGGTTGGGAATGCAATAGTTGACAAATCCATATGGCCTCACAACAACAAGTTGTTAGTGATCGATATTTAGATTCACATCACGGTCGTGAAATTGAATTTTGCTTTCAACAACATCATGAGATGGGTGTAGAGCTAAAAAGGAAAATGTAAGCTGTTGTGGAGGTTTGGTTGTTTAAATCAAATGCATAATCTACATCAAAAAGTCCCCAAAGTTGGGTATCCTCCCCTTCGTCAAAGAAGAGACCAAGTGACATGTATTTTTGAATATAACGAAAAATCTGTTGAACAACATGAAGATGCTTAGTTTGGGTGCTTGCACGTATTGAATGACAATGTTGATAGCATATTGAAAGTTAGGCCAGGTCTTAGTCAGATAATGAAGTTTACTTACCATCCACCGATAAAGAGTAACGTTGATTAGTTTGGTGTCGGTATCATGTTGAAGACAAGTGCTCCCATGGATGGGAATGTGAGCTGGTGTGGAATTAGCCATGTTGAATTCGTTAAGGAGATTGCTGGCATAGGATGTTTGATGAAGCAAGAGACTATGCATGGTGCATTTGAATTTGACACCAAAATACTTTTGCACAAGGCCCAAGTTAGTCATACAAATTTGTGCCATCAATTGAGACTTGAGATGGGCTATTCCATGTTTGTCATTCCCTGTGATAAATAAGTCATCAATATACAAAGTCAAAATGATGATCAGATTTGTAGTTTGATGATAATAGAGATTGGAATTGGCCCGACTCTTAATCAAGCCAGCTTGGAGCAGGGCAGAATCAATTCTAAAGTACTAAGCACGAGGGTTTTGTTTGAGACCATATAGCATGAGATGTAGTTGACAAATGAGGTGTTCAGTGCTAGGAAATGCTAAGCCATTAGGTTGAACCATATACACTTCTTCATCAAAAACCCCATTCAAGAACCTAATTTGAATATTGACATGGTGGATGGGCCACCCACAATGTCCGTCAAGGCCACTTACAATTCGAATAGTTTCCCACTTTACTACAAGAGTGAAAATTTTGAAATAATCAAACTGTGCTTGGTGTTGGAACCCTTGGGAACTATACAAGCCTTGTCATGATCTTCTTGTCCACTAATTCCAGGTTTAATTTTAAAAAGACTACCCAACTTAAAGCCCTGCCAGAAATTCAGTGGAGAAACCGAGGCAAAACAGGAGGGGGCATTATGAAAAACAAAATGCCCTCCTTGCTCCTGGATGAAAAAATATGCTTTATAAGGTTACTTCCAGATACACTGCAAAATTTCTGGCAGGTCATTACGGGTATTTGAAAAAAACTCAGAATCAAACAACTGTCAGTTCCAGGTATTAATTTTTTTTCAAAATGAAAGAGCCACTAGTTCCAGGTATTTGAAAATTCTCAGAATCAAAGAACCGCCAATTTCAGGTATTAAAAATTTTCAGAATCAAAGAACTGTCTAGTCAAGGCTGTAATTTGATTTTCTATACCAAAATTAAATAATAATCAAATATTTTATTTTTTGATAACTGCGATTAAATATCAAAATCAGATATTTGACTTTTTGATATCTTGATGATCAACTTTGATACCCAGATTGATACCCAAATGGGGTTTGGTGCAAATTCTAATACCCACCCCCACTCTGGTCTCTTTCCTGTGGGCAGAGATAACAAACCACCTGCAATAGATACATTTAGTTGTAAGGGAGGTTCCCATACGAGTGAGTTCTCCTAAGGGAAGGTTGCGGCAGGAGGGTTGTAGCACTAGGGCGTTCCTGTCCGATGGAGAACAGACGAGCATGGGAACCTCCACATCTGTAAAAATCTCTTCTTTTTCTTCCCTCCAATGTTTCCCCCTTTTTTGTTTTTTTTTTGAATTTTCCTGATCTGTTCCTTTCCTCCTTGTGTTTTTGAAGTACCCTGATCAGTCTCATCAAAAAATCTTTTCATGGGAACATAGAAATATAGCGGGATCTCCCCCCACCGCATAATTCCCTAGGGATCTTCTGCTGGGGGAGATCCCTCAAAATACAAAGAGAAATAAAAAGAGAGGTTTTTACAGAAATTGCAAGAGGAATCCATGACAGCTGGAGTTACAAATCTGACAGATGGGAACCATGGGAACTCAGGAGTGCATCTATGTTATAGTTTTTCACCGTTTGAGTTCGGACGTTCCCGTCCCTTGTGGCGTTCGCAAGTTTCCCGCCTTTGCGTTCCCGTCCCTCCCTGCGTTCGCAACTTCGAAGCCTTTGCTCGCGATTTTGCTCATATCGCACCCGCGCGGCTCTTCTTGTTCCTCGCTCAAAATTTCTCGTCGCATTTTGATGCTACTGGGGGTTCGAATTTTTCGTCTCATTCTGCGATTGTGGCTGCGAATTTCTACGTTTCATTCTGCGATTGTGGATCCGAGTTTCGTCCCGTTCTGTCGATTGTGGTGTTGTGTGTAATGTTTAAACGCGGGAAGTACATCTGGTCGAGTAGAAGTTTACAATAGCCAGAAGTATAAGGATACCGGAGGGGGGAATGAAAACTGTTTAGGACCACGAGGTGATCGGAAAACGTTGCAATAGTTGTGAAGGTGCGCGGATCATAAATAGGTGCCGCGGAGGAGGAGGTCGGGAGGGCTGCGGCGGTGGAAGTATGAGTTTTCTGGACTTAGAGGCGGGAGGATTGCCATCCGCCCGTCGGCAACAGGATTCGTCACAAGCGTTAGCGGCGACTGTGTTTCAGATTAACACCGCGGTTTCGTCTTTCAAGAGGCTGAGCAACAGTCTCGGCACCCCGAAAGACACTCCTGCGCTTCGTGAGAAGCTGTATGCATGCCTCCATTGCTTCCCCTTCTTTCTGCATCCCCTCTAGCAGGAACTTGATCTCATGAAGCTGGATTTGATGAGAGCATGCTCTGTATACCTGTCTAATCACGTATGCTACAATTTTATGCTGTTAAGTTTGAAGTGGCCATCCGGTACCATAGTTTCCAAGCCATGAAGTCTTAGGCCAAGGAATGTGGATCCCGTTTTGAATGATTCTGCCGTTCGATTCATTCAAAGCCATCAGTTAACTTCGATGCAGATGAAAAAAATCATCTTCGGGAGAGTGATAAAGTGCAATAGCATTGTCGGCCCTTCAGCCCTAATGACATGCTACCTGCAAGAAGGAGATCGGCACTTGATTTCCTCTGATACATAGGAAAATATTTGTATATGTCTCACTTCTTTGGATGGTCAATGTCGCTTGCTGGAGCTATTACGTCCGTCTCATCTTGTAAGCGTTCTTGCAATTTGCAGGCACAAAGCCCGACAGCACATAGGCCAATTGTCAAAGGAGACAGGAGCCAAGCTGAAATCTCCCAGTGACAGTGACCGTAACAGCAGCAGTGTAAGTGAGATGCTCCAATTTCTTGCACTTATTTTTTGTTCTTCATGTCAGAACCAGTATTGTGCGGTTCGACTTTTATGAAGAACCTCTAGTTCTGGTTTAAAAAAAAATTAGAGCTGTTCCAGTTTGCGAAAGAATGGAACCTGGAATTTGGTTCCAGGTCCGGTTCTAAAAAAGAGGGCAAAATTGCGGTTCTGGTTCTGTTTCTAGTTTTGAAAACCAGACTGGTTGCGGTTCGATTCTAGGTAACGTGGACCAAAACCTGGTGTTAACTGCCGGCTAGATCCCGGTTCTAGTCTTTTTTTCCAAAAATCTTTTTATCCCAAAAGCTGAGGACCCGGTTCCTGTTCCAAACCTGTTAACGACAATCAGACCAGGTTCTAGTCTGCCAAACTGCGTAGCTGCCCAACATTGGCTGGAATCTGAGCGTGCTCTGCACAATTGAACATGCCAGAACATTCAGCAAAGCGGCTTTTACATAGTGAGGCTTTTCAGCCACAAACCAATAAGGGAGGAGTTTGATCTTGTGGGGGATGTTTCTTTGAGGTTGCAGGCTACCAAAAAGGTGAGCGATGCTAAGCTTGCAAAGGACTTCCAAGGAGTTCTTGTCGAATTCCAAAATGCTCAAAAAATTGCTTGGGATCGTGAAACAGTTTACATTCCATTTGTTCCTCAAGCAGTTCTTCCTGCAAGGTGAATTCACAACTGGTGCTAACTCCACAGCGATTGTTTGCTTCCAATGTGAGTAGTTGTCCTGAGTTCCAGAAAGCACTCTAATGCTGCTTGTTTTCCCTATAACAACACTGGAGGACTGTACATTCGTTTGTTGCATCCTGGATGCTATTTTTATTACCTTTAATTATATTGTTTTGCATGTGTTTTTTCTGGACTTTCATGTCATTTATATATTCTTGAATCTCGATCCTCATCATCTTGTGCTATTTGGTGCAGTCAATTCTCTGATCAGTTTAAGCTGATGCCAGAAGATTGTCAGGAACAGCGAGCACTGTTTGCAGAGCAAAAAAGGTACATGAATCAAGCTTTCTTTAATTGATTGGCACCACAGGTTTGTGATTTTTTTTGGGTGAAATTTTGCACTGTGCTGACAATGTGAGCAAAATTTCCCCTGTGAAATGTACAAAGGGTTCTTTTGGAAAAAATGAGCAAAATTTGCCATATTTGAGGAAAAAAAGTCAGAAGTTGTCATATTGAGAAAATTAATTTGTGGAGGTCATCAAAACAAAGCAGGATTCTAAATTATTTCTACTTTTCTGTCTGACCTGTAGCCAAATTTGGCTCATCCCCCTTCTGGATGATCGCTAGTCCATCTACTTGACAAAAATGGAAAAAAAAAAAGAAAAAACCCGTTGTTTGTGAACGATGACCTGAGAGGTGTGCATGTGCCAATTGTAAATGTGTGTGTTTTCCATGTGTAGGTCCACTGAAACTGCTGCTATTTGCTAGCTATGTAAAACCATTTGTATAGTTACCTTAAGGAAGACACTAAATACAGCAATCTGCAGGTTCAGTGACAGAATTGTTTGCCAGGTGCAACACATTCAACGCAAGATGTTGCTTGTTCTGTATGTATCTGTAATTTCTGCTTACAGTCCACTAAAGAGTTGGATCTGGTCATTTGCAGACAAGATTTCCTTCAGTTGGAGAATGAGGTTGTATTGAATGAAGAAGTGATTGAGGAGAGAGAGCAAGGCATTCAAGAGATCTATCAGCAAATTGGTGAAGTCAATGAAATTTTCAAAGAGTTGGCTGATCTGGTGAATGAACAAGGATACTTGATTGGTTAGTGTCATTACACCTGCTTTTTCTTGGCAGGCTTTCTCAGAATGCTCAACAGAACAGCAATTTTTTGTTACCAGTATGGAGCCAGCCAGCTTCAGCCACCTGGAAATGATTGTAGCTGTGGTACTTTCTTTCATAATGTGTGATTGAGCTCTTTGGAAGAAAGAAGCTAACAGGGTTCTGACTCTTCACTGTGCAGATGATATTGATTCACACATACAAAGGGCAAACTATGGGACATTCCAGGGTAACCGTCAATTTGTCAAGACAGTGAAGATTCAAAAGTCTGGATCATCCATTGTGAGCATTACTCACCTTCATTGCCAATATCCTGTGACTAAGATGGACCTGGACAGAATGCTTTGATGAATTGCTTGAACTAAAGTCCAGACACTTCTAACTTAGATGGTCAAACATTGTGATTCACCAATGTGAGCACTGCCAGTTGTTCTTTGCTGTAGAATCTGGATTTTTTGAAAGGGTACTGCTTACGCCCAGCACTGTGTAGATTTATGTAGTGTTTGTGGTTAAAATTTATTGGAGCCATTTGAAAGAGGACATTGGCATATTTGCACTGATCTTTATCGGATCATTAAAAGTACTGGCCATGTGAGTAGCATTAACTTATGAGTAGTTTTGCAGTTAAAGCAGAAGGAAGTTGCACAAATACTAATGGGGGATATTGTTGCAATTGATGCAGATATGTGTGATTTTGGTGATCTTGGGTGTGGCACTGCTGCTGTTCATCATCTTCATAGCTTCATGATTTTCACGTGACCTCTTTTCCAACCTCACTTGGGGTGGTTGTATGTTAAGTACTATTTTGTGTATTGTATCCTCTACATCAAGGTAAATCATTCTTTTCTGTCATCACCTCGATCTACATTGTTGATTCATCTGGTGCAGTTGGTGTGATATTACACCTGATGGAGTGCACAAGAGCCCAAGCCCAATTCCCTTCTGTTGTATCTGAAGTGTGTGACTTACTGTAATAGCTTCTACATGCATCCCAGTTCCCAAATGCTTTGATTTTAAAGTCTTTTATTCAAATTGATCTAGCATCTATCACCCAGGGAAGCATATGTCAAAATGTGACAAGCTCACAGGTGTAGTATTAATGTATCACTAATGTTCACCCAAATGAATTTTTATTGTCCTGTCATGTACTTGATTGTAATCATTTCTTTAGAGGTCAATATGGCAGGGAAGTGAATCAAATGGTTTCATTTCATTTTGGGTCATATCAAAACTCATTCTGTTATAGTTGATGTTGTGGTTTGCAGTTCTATTTGATTTAAATCTGTTTGATTATGATGTTGATCTATGTGACTCCTTTGGCTTGGTTAGATATCTAATTAGTTATGTGGGTAATGTGTAAATACATTTCTGTTCTATGTGGATTACATTATTAAATTCATGTGGTGTTGTCTCAATGCTTTTGTGTGCTGTTATGTGCTCTAGTAAGCTTAGAGAATCTCCACCTGCATGCAATATGCGGGCCTGTACAGGCACTGAACCACAGTGGCCAGTGAGTGGCACCAGGCACTCGAACTGGTGACATGCAAAATGCTGTGAATTGTGTGCAGTGCCTTGGCATGTTTATCCATGTGGGCACCTATTTATAGCAAAATGGCTGTTACCAAGATGACATTTAGCTACTGTAGTAGCTAAGGGTAAGGCTGCATAGCCAGGTGGTGGTTGGGAGTTCAAATCCCAACTGGACCCCTTTTCATGCTCTGTGAGGACAGTAAGTTACCCTGATGGTTATAGGTGAGGCTCATTAGTACTCATTTGGTCTTTTTTTGGCTTCACTTGAATAGACTACAATCATAACCTCATTGAGAATCATAGATTAGTGTTCCCTTGTGAATAAATGCAGATGTTCAGCACAATGGCACTACCGAGTTTCATGAAGTCTTTCATCCTGTTTACCGTTCTGTGCCTTACCTTTCTAGCCAGTACAGAGTCCCTAGACAAATGTAAGGCTTTGGTGTGCATTGTCAATAAGGGTGGGAGGAAAATTCAACCTGGTGGCATCAAAATTCTACCAAATGGAGAGGTGATGAAGGAGTCCAAGTTCTAGGCAGCTCACACGGTGGAGCCTGCAGCTTCTTTTGAAGTCAAAATTCCCACTGCCATTGGGGAAGCTGAAGATGACCTACACCAGAGTGGACCAGGTCTTGTAGGAGGAACATCTAATTAGGTGGTAGCGGGTTGTAGAAAGTTTTACTGTGTCTGCAACTAAACACTGACAGATTCCTTCCTATTTGACCAGTGCGTGCTTAGGAATGATTAGGAGTGGAAAATGCTACATGTAATGAGTAAGTCAGTCTGAAGTCTTTACCTGCATAACAACATTACAGCCTATGTAACTACCATAATACCTTGGCTGCTTGCACACTAGAATTATCTAATTTTCAGATATGTTGAAATTCAAACATTTTTTCACATAACACAACATTTGTGAGGGGAAATATTGAATCTTCGGGAATAAAAATGTTTTATTTGTTGAAATGTAAATTTCAAAGTTAATTAAATTTATCTGCAAACATGTGTTGAATTTGTGATGGTACTTTGGGTAGTCTATTGTGGCCACAATAATCCAGCACCCACCAGCACACCATCCACTGGATGCCCGTTATTACTGAGTTGTGTCTGAATCTCAACTGAGTGAATATTTGGTTTCAGCTTGGCAACCAATTCTGTGAGAAATAGGTCTCAAACATAGGTAAGGGCTGTTTTTACTACCTACCTGATAACAACCTGCTTGTGGGTTGTTAGTAGGAAAAAGCAACTGTGCTAACCACCATGGTTAGTTAAGGAACTGGAACCCAACAGAAAACTGTTTCCTAACCACTTACCATTCATCCTCCATGCTGCGCTGGTGGGTGCTGTTACACTGTGGTCGTCTATTGTGCCTCACTCGTGCAACTGAATGGGTGCAGTGTACTTAAGATTATTTTTTGTGCTTGTGTATCTCATCAGCTACGCACCCTGGTTACTATTCTTGTACCACTTATTCCACATCTGTCAGATTCAAAATAGGTGGCATGCAAGATCTACCTAGAGTTCCAACTAACCTTTGAGGCATGTTAAAGGAATCTCATTGACAATTAGAATGGATTTAGGAATTCACAATGACTTTTGTTGAGCAAGAGCCTTGTTGAAATCCAGGACGTAAAAAGTTTTGTATGACAATTTGCTTGAAATTTTCGGTAGAATACTAAGTATGTAAAGCCCAGTAAAAATTCCTAGTGCATTTGGAGGACACTTTATGTCTATGAATATTCCTCCTAAAAGGAGGAGGCATAGGTATATGATACTATCCCTACTTCTTAAGAGTGTAAGGCAGCAAGCATAATTACAGGCATAAGATCCCTCCCACTCTTTAAGGAGTAGACATAAGAGCCCTCCCCCCTAGGCTTTGTGATTTGCACGTTTAGGTTCATGATAACCTTTGCCCTGTGCTTTATGATAGGTAAAGCCCATGGGTGAGTGACATTCCCAAAACACTTATTCACAATCAAGTCAGTTGGTAGTGATGGCTACTCATTACCTTCCGGCTTAATTTTACAGGGACAAGCTATAACAAAAGTGAAGTTCACTCTCTCAAGCTTGCATCTGGCTTCGATGCTTGCTTTTACTGAGACAAGCTATAATGAATGAAGCTCACTCTTGTTGCAGCTTGAATGAGGAGAGAAATGACTATTTTAATTAGGTATATCTCTTGAGTGCTAGCTAATGTCACAACTGAGTCTTCCCATTGCTTCTGGAAATGTCTGTGAAATGTGACAGACATCCTCCAGGTCATAAACTTTTGTGTAATGATTTAATCAAAAGTTTGGATGGATTATTATGTACTAATCTGTACACCCACCCCTTGGGTGCAGATGAATTTAGTGGGTAGTCACGGGCAGCTTGCGACTCCTATTCATTGACAAAGTGACAGGCTGCAACTTTGTGAGTGAACATCTCTGCTTTCAGATTCAATTGCAGATTGCTTTGAAACTCATGGATTCTTGATGAGAATTTCCTACTTGACATCCCCATGTTCATGAAATACCTTACTAGCTTGACCCTGGCTTCAACAGACCAGTGAACCATGCTTGCTTGTGCTAGACAGAAACATTCCTACTTTTAACAGGTTTCATCCCAGGCAGATTCTTGATGTCTTTCCCAGTAAACAAAATGACAAAAACCAGTACAATTCACTAGCTGTCTGGGTGGAAGAAACTCACAGAGGAATCATCAATGGGAAAATGGAACAATAATTTGTCCAGTGGTCAGAATAAGAATTTGTTCCTCCCTGTAAGTTGGATCAACCACTAGTCCTTTGGAGGCAATTTGTAAGTGCTCACAAGGTTAGGTCCCTGTTTTTGCATTGGTTACAATCACCCCATCAAGCTGCTGCATACGGTATTGCAATGCTTCAAACAATGTTGTCAGATGTTTTGTCACCAGGGCAAACTAGACTAGGGACTTACAGACTTGCTGTTTGCAGAACACCAAAAGAGACTAAAACTATATTGTCAAAATGGATGCAATGAAGACTCTGAAGCAGCAAAGAAACTGCATCTCCAAGATAGTGTCAAGTGACCAAGGGCCATGGTAATTTCATAAATGAAATTCTGGTGTTACAAGGGGATGTGCATATGCTGTAATAGTGTTATATGAGCCTAAAGACCTGTGAGTATCCATTGGTGAATCTCGAACAGCCACTGTAACACAGTGGATGAATGTATGGAAAAGCTGCATGTGCCAAGTCAAGCTGAGGAAGAAGCAACAGAGAGACAATCCCATTGAAGCTCTATACTCAATTATGAGTAACTTCAACTTAAGAATCTCTCACCTGCAAGTTGTATCAAACCCCCGGCACCAAACCTGTGCTTTGACAATTTTGGACCTTGTGCATACTGGTACCTGCAAGAGAGAATGAGCAAAACCACACATGGATCCATGATACACAACCCCATGTACTTATGCATGTTCTGTAGAGTCATTCCCTGGGATGAATCTATGCATATTGAATGCTAATAGCTCTGAACTGGATGCCCAGAAGTGATTATGCAAAATGGAGAGAAGGAAATGAGCTTCTCTATTCTGTTGCTGAGACCAAGGTCAAGTACATTACCTGTTAAAATCAACTCCAGTTGGAGTGTTGACATGAGATAGAGATTCTTGCGTGCCATTGGTCATTGTCGTTCTCTCCCCCAGCAGGTGGAGGTTGTTTATGGTGGTGCTATGTTGAGGATTTTGGCTCATCTCTAGTTGAGATGATGTTGAAAACCTCAAGTTCGCTTGGGCTAGCTGCTTGAGCCTTGTATTTGCCAGCTTCCCTGCCAATTCTCCATCTCCTACCTGCCTCAATACACCCCACCCAGCACATCATTCTTTCATTCTCTATCCATCCCTGCTTTCTGTAGAAGGATAACCCATCAAGTATGTGAAAGAAAGTACTCTTGAGACTTAAATTTTATCAACACTCACTAATGATCCTCCCAAAGAAACAAGGGTCAGTAGAGACAACAGGCTTACTTTGTTACTAGCAGCCAAGGAAATATCATGTGAAGTGATGGTATGTGTGGCATGATTGTGCACTTGAGAGCGGCGCTGCACTTTGACTTCCTCCTCAAGTGCAACCTTCTCCCCCTTTAGCTTGTTCATCTCTAACAACAGTTGGTTCACTGTGTTCATCAGATCCAATTTCTCTGCTGGTATTTGCCCACCTCTTGGTTGCCTCACCAAAAACTAGACAAAAAAAACACACTAGTTCAGCATTATATGCTGTCATCTTTTTCCCTTCTCAAGGTGAAAGTTGCAGGTCTGAACAGTCTTTGACAAGATAACATATGCAGTAAGATTGTTTCCTTTCTTGACTCAAACACAGGTCACGTTTTTGATATATTGGACTAAATAACACAGGGAGAAGTCATTTAGAGAACAAATGAATGAGTGAAAGTAGCATTTGTGGAGTGGCCTAACAGGTATTATACCTTCTGATTGAGTTTCAATGTCTCGAGTTCAGCCTTCATCTTCTCATTCTCCTGCATCATTTTCTTAGTTCCACATTAGTTTTTCAAAGAAAATGAACTAATCCTTCAAGTTAAACAGCACAAGAATGACATGAAAATGTGCAGAGAGTCTTCTTGTGAAGGGATGTTGGAAATGTACCTTGCGCAAATTGAAGAGTTGCGACACAAGTTGTGATCGGGCAGAGGTTTCATCTTTCAGCCTGGCTTCAAGCATGTTCCGTGAATTCTGCAGTGACATGAGCTTGGTTTGCAACTCTGCACATTCTTGCTGGACCTTGGAGAACTGAGTCTGGTTTGCCACCTCCTCTATCTCATACTTCTTCAACTTTTCCGTCAACTGCTTGACTTCTGCATTGAACAAATCCTGTTGCCAACCAATAGTTACTTGAAATAGCCCTCTATTTCAATAGTTGTTCATCCAGCAGAAATCATGCAAATAATCTTGATTCTTTGCATTTTAAGAAGCTTGGAGCTGGAGACGTACCTGCAACCGGTGCAGTTCTTGCCACAACAGGGTTTTCTCATATGTCATATCATCATTTGCAGTATCATTTGGATGCTGTTGAGTTATACTGATCAGCTCTGATTCCTTCTGTCGAGTTACCAGCAATTCTGCTCTGAGCTCCTCATTTTCTTGCTTTAGCTGAACCATGCACACCAATGTAATGTAAATCAGCAGCCACTCCCTGGTCTGATAGGCTTACAATTCACTGCTTTTCTGCTCATCCTCAAGAGAGATGAAAAAGAGGAAGGATTATGCCATGTCTGCTGACAAATGTGATAGTCTCTTCACCTCCACTAGAGCTACAGCAAAAGGTAACAGTCCCATTAGAATTTCCTTCTCACAATGTCCTTCACACAGAGACTTGGCTGAGAATGATTGGTTACTGAAATAACAGTTGAACAGCTGGGACATTGCTCCCAATTGAATTCCACCATTAGATACTAGCCCGTTGTCACCATACTCTCTCTTCTGAATAGGACACATGGTCCTCTTTCCTGGCAACAAGTTTTGTCTTCTGATAAGCAGGATCTGAAGATAAGGAATGGAACCCTACACAAGAATTGGGAGTATAAGACTTGTCTAACCTTGCCACGAATAAGGACAAGTGTGTCATTCTTGGCATCCACTATAACTCGCAGTAATTGAAGTCCACTCTCCAGCCTTGCTAACTGCCATCAGTCATCATCACCACCACATGTAAGGAAGTATGGTCCCCATATCCTTATATTCACCAAACAAACTCACTTTCTACCCACAAGATCATCGTAAACTTCCATAAGAGTGCCAAATTGTTAGCCATATACATGAAGTTGAAGGAATCCTGAAATTTTGCTGAATTGTTGTTTGTACCTCATTCATTAAGAACTGGTTAGTGCCTGGCTCAGCAGACACCTTGTGGGTTGGCTTGAGATTATTAGGAACCTGGGGTTTGAAGGTTGGCAGGACATGTCTCTGGAATCTTTCCACAGAATCTGCGAGGGCAGTGAGTGTCCCAGAGGTTTGCATACAAGAGTTTTCTTTGGCTTGCAGACGAGATGCCATGGACTGCTGAGCCACCTCTGCATTGTTCTTGAGTTCCTCAATTCTGACCAATGCTTGCTGGTTGTCAGCCACCACTTTCTCCTTTTCAGCAACTGCTTGAAGAAGCTGGCATGATGTTGAATGCAATAAACCTTTCAGTTGCTTCAACTCATCTTTCAATCGCTGTGTTGCTCCTTGTACAAGTGATGCCACCTCCACATCTCGATGTGCCCGCAGTCTTTGAAGCTCAACTCGCTGTCATTTCAAACAAGCCATGACTGTAAGTAGCAGCAGAGTTTTCTTCCATTACTGCCTAAATACCTCCAAAGACGGTGCCCTTGAGAACTGAAGCACAACAGAAAGGGAAGAAGCACAAAGGGTTACTTGGTTCTTTTCCCTGGCAATGATGTCATCAAGCTGAAACCGAAGAAGATCATTCTCATTGCCCAATGTTCGTGCAATAACATCAGCACCCTCTCCATTTCGATTTCTGCACCTGGTAGACTGGAACAATGTTGCAGCCCCTTATAGAATTTAGAAACAGGCTACAAATGCTGAGTAACAGAAGAGCATATGAATGAACTAAGAAACTTCATGAACTGTTGCAGCGCATTAGAGGTGAACCCAGTATCCCCCTGCTCTAGCTACCTGCATGAACTACCAACAGAGAAACCCTCAAAGACATGCAGGTCTGGCAGGAACAATCAGAAGAAAGGACAGATTACAAAATCAGTAAAGCACAACATTTTTGAGGGATACTTGGGTTCTCTCACTAGACCCCAACACCTATAGGCTTCGGAAGCAGATACTTACATCATCTGTGTTTGGGTCAACAGCACCCCAAGCTCCTGCTACAACAAAAATCCAGATCAGTCAGGTGGTCAGCCCATTGTGTCAGATGTCACAAAATATGCATGTCTTTATGAAGATCTCTCTACTGAGAAAGACATATGCATCTTGCAAGTCATGCAAGCAAAAAACACAGATCCCTGCAATCAAACAATTCCAAGTGAAAAGAGAGGAACAAAATGCAGTCTGCCAATATGGTTCACTTCCAACATGTCTGTACCCCTGTGGAGCTATTACTACCTAATCTGACCATCTGAATGTAGAAATGAGGGGATTTCAATATTCAGATTTCCTCATGTTGCTGAATGTACGTGCTCTCCAAATTTAAATGCCTGATCAACCTCATGAGGGGAAAGCTTTCTGAATTGTAAGCTACAAGCACATTTTGGTAAAACCCAGAAGGCACACACCGAGCAAAAGAGAGACACTCAAAATCCTCTCTGTATAGTAGGGTTGGCGCCCCTGATGCTGGAATTCAACCTCTACTTGCAATTCCTTTGAGATTTTGGTTGATAGCTTGCTAGGCACAGTAAAATCAAATTCGCAAATGAAGTTGTTGGAGAAAAGGAGGAGGAGCAAGTGAGAGAATACTGGACGGTGAAGCTCGGTGAGGTGGTGAGGAACGACGAGGTGGTGAAGACATAGGAGGTCTGTCCGTCTGTGACCGTCCTCCCGCCCATGAGATTTTGAGAGATCGGGTAGAAGAAGAAGCACCTTGTGAAACTGCCCCTTCGTGAGTCTGCTGTGGCTCCTCCTCCTCTGTTGTAGCTATTTTTCCCAATTCTGACAAGACTTTGCTTCCAAGCTAGAAAACAAATTAATAATATTTTCCTCGACAAAACTGCTTGGAGATAGAACAATCTTTGACATGGGTATTATTCTTCTCTGCAACATGTTGCTCTTCTCAGAGAACCCATGGCAACCAACCTCTTTGACAGATCCCACATTTCTTCCTTGACAGATTCACATCCATTGACAGATCCACATGCATTTCATGACAGATCCACATCTCCAGTGAGAACTCTTCCCCTGTAAACGTTGCAATTCCTCCCGACAAGGATTCTTCTCAACACCAAGCTTTAGGAACCTGCCTCGATAACTGCTCCAGGCTTCCCCCACAGACGTTAGCCCACCTCCTGAGGTCCGGGGAAGCTGTCAAATCTCTCTTCTGTTATGATCTTTGTTTCCTAATCTTCCAGTGCAAGATAGGACTCCCAGTCTTCATTGCTCACAATATTCTCAGGATCTTCTGGTACCTTGCCCCAGCGTTTACATGACTTTTTTCTGCCCCTCTACGCACTGTGTACAATGAGGAATCTCTTAAAGCAACACGGAATCAAAACGCCTGCGCCTGCATCAAACTGGAGGAAAAGCTCGCTAGAATTGCTGCTGCAAATGACCAAACCGTCATCATCCTCTGAAAAGCAAACCTTCCACAGCAACACAGATTCTGCTCCAAAACATCTTCAAATTCTCTCAAAATCGCAGCAAGGCTCGTGTGCTATGCGTGGAACAATCTCAATCAAACATAGCTCACACTTGAGCTCAAGCTTTTGCTTCCAATCCATCGTACCCCCCTCCCTCCTTCCTCATCAAGAAAACAGACAGGAAGACGAACCTCCATAGAAATTTTTTTTCTCAGATCTTCACAAAGAATTCTTGCGATAGAAACTAGTAATGCGAGAGACCACGCCAAGTTCTGAATCTTCAAATCCTGTTGCGGATGGTGAGTGCCACAGGAGCAGCAGCAGCTCCTGGATACAAAAACACACCTCCTGTGCACAATTCTCAACCAAATCGCACCAAATGTTCACCAAAACGCTTCAAATTTTCGAGCTGATTCACGAGCAAATCATCGACATACCTTGTGATCAAAAGCACGACTGGAATGCGGTCGCAATTCGAAGAGAATCGAAGCTCCCGCGCGGGTGACAAACCACCGCGATGTCCGCTCCCTTGCGCGAAACCGTTACGCATTTTTAGGTCCCAATCCACGTGACATGTCCGGATTGTGTATCTCGGGATCTCATCACATGTGGGACCTCAATCGAGACCTCGTTGGTCCACTCCCCACGTGACAGATCCCGATTTTCAGGCCCCCGTTGTGTTATATCTCGGGATCCCATCACAGAAGGGACCTCAATCGAGGCCTCGTTCGTGGACTCCCAATCCACGCGACGGGTCCCGGTTGCGGGATCTCATCAGCTATAGGACCTCAATCGAGACCTTGTTTGTGGATTCCGAATCCACGCGACAGGTCCGGATTGGGTATCTGGGGATCTTTATCACATATGGGACCTCAATCGAGACCTCGTTGGTGGACTTCCAGTCCACGTGACAGGTCCCGATTGTGTATCTCGGGATCTCATCACCTGTGGGACCTCGTTGGTGGGTGGACTTTGCACTCCAAAATCCATCATTTGTTCAAGCAGTTCAGATAATTATGTACTACAGAGTAGTTCCTTCATGGATGCGAAACTTCTTCATTCATGGATTGGGTGGCCTCCCTCATGAACATTACATCCATGACGACACTTCTGAGTTTAAGTAATCTGATCTTCTCCTCCTCTTCCTTCAGAGAGAAGAACAAGGCCCTGAGAAGAATAGGAAGAAGAGCGAGCGAGCGACTGAGGAGGCGCGGAGGAATCTCGACGACGATCGCGGTAGGGATTCTCCATTGCCCTTGGATTTCTGAAGGAGTTACTGGAGATTGTAGCACTGCTGAGACAAGAGCTGTGTGGAGGAGGTTTGGGTGCGACCGCAGCGAGAGAGAGAGAGAGAGAGAGAGAGAGAGAGAGAGAGAATGGCGTCAATGTTGCAGCGCGTGGCCAGTAGTGGGGTGGTTCCAGCTTCGTGTGCTCTATTAGGAGATAGCACCAGAAGTGAATATGGATTTAGTCTGCCACAAACTCTTGCAGCTCCTCATGGCAGCAGCTCGTGGAGTTTGAAGGAGAAGCTAGGCTTGAGATGGGGCGATTCTTTAGGGTTTCGTCCTGTACCCAGCTCTTTCTTCTCTGCAGTCCACCCGTCTTTCGAGAGGACGCAGCAACCCTCGCGAACTCCTCTTATTATCTCCATGGTACTTCCCACAGGGTATGTGTGCATGTGACATAGGGCAGCCAATTTTGCTTTTCTCTCTCCTTTCTTCAACTCTCGGTTTGCACCACCCATTTCATCGCCTTGTTCATTTTTTTTCAATGATTGCAACAAGAGCTTTCTTCGTTTTTGCTTACTCCTGACGCTTATCCAAGTGTCTTCTCCGTTTTGATGTTCTGATACAGCAGCAACCCGGAAAGAATTGTCGGAAGAGGCAATCCAGCGTAAGTACCTAACCTCGGCTTATGCACAGGGTTTTGCAATTGCTTGGGTTTTGGAGCAGAGGATTTTAGGGTTTTGTGCTAGCTCTGAGACTGCGAGATTCTTGGGACGAAAAAAATCCTCTCAAGTATTCAAGCAAATGTATGTTTAGCATGCATGCATGATTCATTTTTTTTCCAGGAAATCAAAATTTATGTTTAGCATCTGAAACCTCAAAGATTCCAAACTTTGAGATGAGAAGGGTTTTTAACATACATACATCTCTGTTGGGAGGAGCATGGTGGCAGATGGGAAGCTCGAGCAGTGAAATCCTATAGCATGGCAGAGCTGGAGGCTCGGAAATTAAAGTATTCCACCACTGGGACCGAAGCTCTTGTCATGGGAATTCTTACGGAAGGTAAGCAACATACATACAGCCTCTGTAAAGAAGCGCAGATTTGCTATCTTGATTGATGAAATTTGCAAAAGAATTGACCCTTGCAACGACAAGTGCACAGATTGCTATCTTGATTGATGAAATGCAAAAGAAAGAATGTTTATGCATAGGGATGTATGTTTCTTCAGCTAATCCCATTGACTTATAGACTATGTTCTCAACTCCTGCCTGAAAGTTGCCAGTTGCTCAATGTGCATTGACCAGGGACAAGTGCAGCAGCAAAGTTCTTGCGCAAAAATGGAATTACCTTGTTTGGAATACGTGATGAGACTGTGAAGCTACTTGGCAAAGCTGATATGTACTTCTTCAGCCCAGAGCACCCTCCTCTTACTCAACCTGCACAGGATGCGCTTGACTGGGCTTTGGACGAAAAGAGCAGACTAGGTGAATATATCCTGCAACACAGATAACAGCATCTGCTCTTGTATTGTTGTTCCAAACCCTGCTGTGAGTGATACAGGAAATATCACTAAACCGCACTGATTCTAGAGAGTACTAGATGTGATGCTAGTTGTATTGCCACCAATTGCAGATGACCTGAAAAATCAGAGAAGCTTTTTGGTATATGTAATGCTTTTTCTCTGGTGTAACTTTTACTGCAGGTATTGATGGTGAAGTGAGTACAACTTTGCTGTTACTTGGAATATGGGCTCAGAAAGGTTCCGCTGGGCAATCTATATTGTCAAGCCTTGGGTTTGATGACAAGATGGCTACTGAGTTGACAGCATCTGTAAGTGACATCTAGTCCTAAATGTATGTTAAAAAAACATTGATGCAAATTGAACTGTTCTTTATACTCACCCTGAGAAACAGTTGTAGCACGAGCTTTGCTAGCTCTCTCTAACCTGCCTCAAGTTTACTAGTAAGCACAAGCTATGTCCTTGTGTCTCATTTTTGCCCTTGCAGTGAAATGCCAAAAATGGGAGGTTCAAGGTTTGCATACCATTAATGTTGTTCTCCTATTTGTAATCATGTTTGTATCTTATGGAGCTTGTGCGGCATTGATTTTCTGTGCAGTTGAAGAAGGAGAAGGAGATGGTCAGTGCTGCAAGCAGCTGAATAATGCTATAATTGCAACTGGAGCTCTCTTTGTCATAGTCATTGGAAGAATTTTTGCAGTTCCTGTAGGCAGAAAAGTGTATTTTAGTCATTCATTTTTACAGAAGGCATTTGAAACTTGTGCATCATCAAGGTGTGATTGTACATCCTGGTGATCTAGCTTCTCTCTGGCTCTTGATAATTGGGAGACTTTTTCCACATCATGTTGCCTGTAGTATCTCAAAGTGACTGTGTATGTAGATTTCAGGGATCAGGTAAGATGATGGGCAGAAGTTAAGACTTGAGACTTTTTTGTTGTCAGGATTGCTTGTTTTCTCATTCCTCACATGATTTTCACAAAGATTGGATCATGAAAATTGTGGAGCTTTTTTCATTCCCAGATTCCAGTTTCAGTTTTACCAGATGGAAGAGAATTGAGTACATCAAGTTGTCCTCAAGCGTCATATATATTCTTATCAATCTCCAAGCACATACAGTTTAGAGAAAGAAAACAAACATCTGCAGCTGTAGATAGTGAAGGAGCTCGTGTGACAAAATCTTCTTTCATGGATTTTCTGCAACCAATGCCACAATGCCAGTGGACCCAAAGCCTCCTTCACCACGAGTAGTTGCATCCAAGTCCTCCACTTCCAACACTTGTGGGATGACAATGAGCTCAAGGATTAGCTGTGCAATGCGATCTCCGGCATGGATGGTGAAATCAGTGTCAGAGTGATTGAAGAGGATGACTCCGACTGGACCACGGTAGTCAGCATCAATCACGCCTGCTCCAACATCTATGGAATGCTTCCATGCTAATCCTGACCTTGGAGCTGTCCAGCAAAAACAACAATTCATTGTTTCCTTCAATCGTCACTCACTGGATACTCTTGTATCATGTTTGACTTCCCTTTGCAAATGCAACAATTCTTTCCTCAGATCTTCACTGACAGAATGTACTTGCATAATGTACTAATTCCTTTGCAGAATGCAAACATTTTGACAAGCATAGTAGTAGTAGTCAATGAATGTGAGAACTCACCAACACGTGCATAGGTGCCAACAGGAATTGCAATAGAGAGGTCAGTCTTCACCAGTGCCTTCCCACGTGCCGGCACCATGCATTCATATGCACTGCACAGGATTTCAATTGTACAAAATCTTCAGTCAAATCTTTCTGTTTTACAGGACTTGAAAGAGATGATGAAAGTGCTGTGTAGAATTAACTTGACTCTCTGTGAGTAGATAGATAGAGTGGATTCAACTTGGTGCAACCACAGTTTCAAAAGCATCTTCTCATGTTGAGGTGCACACAGTTTGGTGTGGCCTTCAATCTTTGCAGAAAAATCTGAAACTCTTTGTCATCAGTCATGCCTGCTTTCAGAGTTGAAGGTCAAAGATTCAAGATGTCAAAGAGTTTTGGATTAAATTGCAAAGATCAAAGGTCAGAGATCAAAGATGGATGTCTGAAACATAAACCTCAACATATTGCTACTGCAAATGAGAACATGGAAAAGAATGGTACTTTTTTGGCACAGAAATTCGCATGTTTTTACATTGTCCATTTCAGAAAGAGCGCTTCTTCACAGAAGCCAAAAAAACATCACGGTTGCAAAGTGAACCAAAATCACAGAAGAGAAGGGGATAAGTACATGGACAAGGATGATGCTATTCCTGCTCTGAAATTCACATGCTTGCACATTATCCATTCCAGGAAGAGCACTTCTTCCTGGATACAGGAAACTTCAGTCATCAGGGTGGCAAAGTGAAGCAAAATCACAGAAGAGAAGGACAAGTACATGGACAAGGAAGATACTTTTTCTGCATGGAAATTCACACATTTGCAAATTCATTATCCATTCCAGAAAGAGCACTTCTTCATGGATGCAGGAAACCTCAGTCATCAAGGTAGCAAAGTGGAGTAAAATCACAGAAGAGACAAGAACCAGTACATGGACAAGGATGATGCTTTTTACTGCACTGAAATTCACATAGTTCATGCATTACCCAATTTCAGAAGAGAGAAACACTTCTTCACCGATGCTGAAAACCTGCCGACTGTGGCAAAATGCAGCAAAAGTAACAGAAGAAAAGACAAGAAGAATAGAAACTCCAGAAAGAGAATGAGAAAGAGGAATGGCAACTCCAGGAAGAGACAGACAAAGACAGAGACAGCAGAAGAAATGGCAAGGAGTGCGCACATTCAATACCTGGAAAGATCATAGCCAGCAGCCATGGCAGAACCTCTGGAAGGCAGAATGGCATGCGGAGAAAGCTTCTTCACGCGCAGGGCAGCGGGTGCCTCTACTGCAAGATGCTCAATGCTACTAGGGCCGCGATTCTTCTCATGCCCGTTTTGCAGCTTCTGAAGCTTCTTGGCTTGTGGCTGCTCCTCTTGCACATCCTCCTCGGCATTGTGCAGCATGATGTGCTCTCCTCCCTCACTGTGCACTGCTGCAGAGGAAGCTCCAGGAGAGGAGGTGTCGCAGCAGCGGCGGCGGATTGTTGTTGCTGTTCTTCTTCTTCTGTGGATGCTGCAAGAGACGCTCCAAAAACTCCGCCTGTCAGTGCAAAATTGGATTGTGGACGAAGAAGATGTCGTCGGGGGGTGCGCTGCGACTATTGTTGTGGCGGTGGAATTTGGGCGGGAACATGAGGGAGAAGAAAGCGGAAGAGTGTAGTGACGGCGGGAGTTCGCGGCAACTGGACACAGATGACACAGGGTTTCCATCAACGATCTTTGTGAAGGTTTTTTTTTTTTGGCATTGATGTCGGTTGCAGATGAGTAGATGATGCTTTGCATCGAATTCTGGAAGAAACTCTGTTCTGAAGTGCAGCAACAAGATCAAGGATTGCTCTTTAGACTTCAACGACTTTGCTTTGGCCAAAGCTCTAAACCCTAGAGCAAGCAATCCTTCCATGATCACTGCAATGAAGAAGATTGGGATGCATCATCAGATTCCCTCAGAGGAAATGTCTTCTGTTGCCATCGATCTCAAGAATCTTGCAACCCCAGATGATGCACACATGAGAAGTACATGAGAAGAAGAGCCACAAAGAATTGCAGATGAGGCAGCAGCTAGACAGACAGACAGACAGACAGAGAAAGAGAGGATGAATTCAACACCCACCACCACCACCAGCTTGTTGAGCTTCTGCTGCTAGTTAGCCAGTGAAGGGACCTTTTTCAGCTAGCTGCTCTGACTGGACAGAAGACAGCCAAGAGACCAGTGTGGTGGACCAAGAAGGTGTGGCAGTATGGAAGAACCTGCACAAAGAGGAGAGCATTGCCAGGAGAATAACAACACATGGGTGGTAAACATTACAACCTGCAAGTCATCACATTCTTGCACTAGATTTAAGGTTTGATTTTATGTTTGCTAATCGTCACACCCATGCAGAAAATTAAGACTTGACACTCATGTCACAACTGGTCGACTGCTGCAGTATGGAAGTTCAAACCTGCACAAAAAAGAGAGCATTGACAGGAGAACAACACATGGGTGGTAAATGTTACAACCCTGCAAATCATCACATTCTTGCAATAGATTTAAGGCTTGATTTCATGTTGGCTAATCAAGGCCTGACATGAGGCCTTGTGCAGGACCTGAATTCTCAGAACAGCCCCATTTGAGGTCCTTACCCAGCATAAAGAACTTGTAGATTTTTTTCCCAATGGCTGTATGCTTCATTATGAGAGGAGAGGTAAGAGAAGAGAGGAGGCACCTTACATATAAGGTGCCATCCTCTGCAAAGGCAGAACTTCCACTGAGGGTAAGGTGCCCACCCTCCACAGACAGTAGAAAAATTCTACTGATTCTTTATGGATATGAAAACAAAAAAATTCATAGTCATCCCACCTGTGTGAAGTGCATCTTGTAAGCTCAGAAAGCCTCATGGTCCTTAATGTACCTGCCAATTGCAAGGCCAATTGTTGTATCTGCTGATAGCAGCAACAAAAGTGGCTTTTTCTGGGTGGGTGGATACTGTGCGGGCTACTTCATTTGCAGCCAGCCAGAAAGTAATTGATGTGCAAAGATTTCTGCATACATCTGATGGCAAATAAGAACCTACCCATGTAGGTTGTATGCTTGGAAGCTTGTTTGTCTCCAAACTCTAGAAACCTCAAAGGGATAGCAGAGGTGCACAGTTTGAAGTTTCATTACATTATACACCTCTGACTTCCTTCTTTGTTTGTTTCAAATGAATGCAAAGGCATAGGAGATTGATAACACGAGTTGGCTGCACTTAAGAGGCCTGGCATTCCTCATCTATGTGTTTCAGATGGGATGGACCAGGTGAGGTGTATGCAATTTATGTTTCTTGCAACAGAAACCTTACAAAGAAAAGGAGGAGGATTTGAGAATGTTGGACAATTCTCTTCAACTTGGTTTCTTGACAAAAATGTATCTTCCATTTCTGGTTCCTAGTTGCTGATCTATTTGTTTCCCTGCTAGCAAGGCTGTTTCATGGCTCTCATTTGATGAGTCTTGTTTTTGTGCGATCCTTGCTCCAAAAAGGATCAAAATTGCAAGGCTTTCTTAAATGACATTGTTTTCAATGGATACTCATACCTCTCATGTGTAGGTACGAGTGTGAACCCCGTGCCTAATGCACAGGTGTGTGCCACCTAGGATGCCACCTAGGTGCCTCAGTTACCCACTTACCTTGGGGTTACACCCCTCTGTGGAGTCCAGCAAAATCTGGCATGGGGCCTTCTGCTTCACAGAATGGACCATTTTGAAGGAGTGAAATGCCTTGTGGCCATGGAAAC
>Ga0116227_10005308_pt1 | contig 27244 bp, 16 predicted proteins | sample S1TSphgellanicum_FD_89693 | JGI IMG/M metagenome (GOLD analysis project Ga0116227, IMG submission 89693) | Host-associated microbial communities from peat moss isolated from Minnesota, USA - S1T2_Fb - Sphagnum magellanicum MG | ecosystem: Host-associated > Plants > Peat moss > Unclassified...
TTAGTTTAGGTTACTTACTATAAATTTGTGAAAAACTTGCTAACTAATTTATGTGTCCCAACCATAAACCTAAACCACAATCCAATAGTACATACTTATAATAATTACATGAAAAGATGTATTGTAATGTCCATTCAATAAATAAATTAAGTAAACAAAATTTAGTAAAATATGCATTAATTATACCAAAATGGATGCAATTATGACATTGTTTCCACTATAAATTGTTTATAATACCTACATATGGGGACCTATGTTCATCATCCATGAACTAAGGTGAACCTTAATAAATTGAAAAATAGGATTAAAGGGTTGGGGGGGTGGGAAAAGTGAGTAAGTAATTAATTAGGTATTTGGCTATGTAAAAAACATAGGTAGGTAGGTGAACATAATGGTAGGTAGGAAGGTGGGTGCATGGGTAGGTAAGTAGGTATATAGATAGATAGTTGGATTAGTAGGCAAGTTAGTAAAAAGGAAGTTCAAGGAACAAGGTAGATAGGTTATTAAAGTGGGTAGGCATGTAGGTAAGCAAGTTAATAAATAGGAAAAAAGTTGCACTAGCCAGGTAGATAGGCAAGTTAATACATAGGAAACAAGTTACCTTATCAAGGTGACTAGGTTTGTAAAATATTTATGTCAATAGGGTGGTTGTGTATATAGGGTTGCTAAATAGTAATGTAGTTAGGTCAGTAAGGTAGGTAGTTAATACAACAGTTAGGTTAGTAGGGAAGTTAAATCAAATGGGTATGTAATTAACATGGTAGTTAGGTTAGTAAGGTAGGTAGTTATTATAATAGTTAGGTCAATATGATAACTAGTTATTAAGGTTGTTATGTTAATATGGGACAATTAGTAAGGTACCAAGGTTGGTACAATACTTATTAGGGTAGGAAGGTGAGTAGGGTAGCTATGTGTGAAATTGGGTCAAAGGAAAAATTAACCAAGAACAAACCCCAAAAAAAAAAGTTTAAAGGTCAATAATGAAAAAAAAATGGACTACGATGAACCCCATCTAATGTTGAATGAAAAAATGCAGCCCATCTAGTGGACAGAACAACCAACTAGTGCATTAATGGCTGCTGGTTCACTTTGGCCCCCTCACTCTTCCCCCCTTTGAATTTGGATACCAATCCTTTGGTATTACCGTCATAAGGACAATAAGGCTTCAGTTTGTTAATGTTGACCAAGATTGGATTAAAGAGAAAGTTGTCAACATTAACCAAGAAGACTATATTGTTGGGAAGATAATACTGTACATGGTAAGGTCCAAACCAACATTTTTACTCTAATGTTTTTTTTGTCCCTTTGGGAACCATAAGACATGATTGCTTAATTTGAAAGTTTTTGGATGGTTATGGGTCTGTGACCATAATGCTCATTTCTACTATTATTCCCCAACATTGTTTATTGCCTCTAACATGTTTTCCTCCAATTTTTCCAATTCTAAGGTTTTATTTGTGAGTACTTGCACTTGGTCAATGATGGTAGTATCATCCTGTTTATTAGTTGATACCAAATATTTTATTGGCATCAGAAGGTACATTCCATACAATAGTTGGAACGATGTGCACCCTATGCTAAATTTGTAGGCGGTCCGATATGCAAATAACACCACTCCCAAATGTTCATCCCAGTCATTTTGTTTGTCATTCACAAGCTTGGTGAACATTGCCTCGATTATTTTGTTTGTTGATTTTGCCTATTCATTACCCTAAAGGTAGTATGTAGTGGAAGTAGTATCACGAAACAAAAAATGATTTACCAAGTATGTGATGGTGTCATTGATGAAATGCACACCTTGGTCCATGACTAGGGTAAGAGGGCACCCAAATCAAGTTACGATGCGCTCATATAAAAACTTGACAATTATTATCATAATGTTAAAGTGAAATGTTATTGTCTCTACCCACTTTGTGGCATAGTCTGTTGCCACCAAAATGTATTTACTACTGGTATACTTTCCCACATGCTTGATAGGTCAAATGAAATCCAATCCCCATTTCGTGAATGGGTTTGACAACAATGTTGTCACCAATTTGGCCAAATTGGAGAATGTCAGATTCCTTGTTTGTGGGTAGTCATGTAGGACCAACAAAAATGCAATGTAATTCGGAGACGCAAACTAATACACAAACTTGGGTTGTGTATCTCTTATAGCATCCCTTCCTTAGCTAGTCACTAACTCTGGACTTAAGATTTCCTATGGTTAATTAAATATTCCTAAAGTCGATGTTCCATTTTGATCTCTTTGAATCTAAACCATAGATTGCGGTTGAGAAATATACTGCACCCACTCATTTGGGTGAGAAGTCGACTACATCTTTCCCCATGGAAATTGTTGTTTATAATTGTGCCTTCTCTTAAAACCCTAGTCCATACTTCACGTCATACCACCTCTTGTGGTAGAAACAACCTATGCCCTACAAGTCTTTCTTATGTTCGCATAACTCGTCTATCCAACATTAGATTCCAATACAGGGTTTCTATAAGCCCTGCATACTCCTCTTTGTTTTCAAGATTTTCTTCTATTTGTCTTTCAGTGACTTGACAATTTGCTTCCAAACCCAATTGTTGTTGTAAACTTCAGGTCACCATTCAATTCACCTTGTTTCACAATCCTTCATCTTTAGAGTCTATAGATTGTTTTGTAGTCCTTATGGTGTAAATTGTTTAAACCTTTAATACTTTTTAACATACCCCTCTAAATTTTGAATTAAAAACAAAACGACTCGTCTGAACACTTTCATTTATAGTACAACAACAAAAATTGTAGAAAAACCTGTTCGTTACTATAATCAAATCATAAAAAATTTCCCCACAAGATGGTCACCAAATGGTAGAAGTGAAATTTAATTCTTGTAGAATTATTCCACACTACTATAACAACAAATTTGCACTTCACATGCATACATTCTCTATCTCTGCTTGGATTATCAACACACTTAATTCTTTAGTTCATTAAAACACCATATTCATAGTTATTTCATATAACTAGAATTTGACCTCAAAATACATTGTAAAAAACTCTAGGAAAAAAATTATAATTCATTTCATCATATTCTGATACTACAACAAATTCACATAACAAATTTGAACATAGAAATCACTCTAGAAGTCTGTAGTTCTTTGTTTTACTGAAAATTACATCATAATTATAATAGAATTCCATGTTTTGTTGAAATGAAATCAAAACAACAAATTAAATATGTGGTTTTCTACTACAAAGTACTTATAGCTCCTCTTACTCTTCCCAAAATTGTATGTTTAAAAATCCCTTTCCTTCTTCCCAAAACTCCCCCTTTTGGGAGTCACGAGTTTTGTTTGAATTTGAACCCCAAAACACATTCTTCCAACAAATCCTACAAGAAAATTCCCGTTGTTTAAATGCATTGAAGCCTATGGAGAAGATTGTAGGTGTGAAACCATTGCCAAAGAAGTTGCTTCTTCATATGGACAATTGTGTGAAAGATAAGAAAAATTGTCACCTCTTCGCATTTCTTTCCTTGTTAATTGCTTAAGAAGTTTTCAAAGAAGTTTAATTGGGGTTTCTTGTAAATGGGCACACACATGAAAATATTGACGAAAGTTTTAGATATTTATCAAAGAAATTGAAAGAGTGGAATAATTATGTCATGGCGAATTTGATGAAAGCATTCATGTTTTCCCAAGATCGTCCATTCATTGCACACTTCATTTAGGAAATCCTTGATTTTATATCTTGGGTTAATGGATATTTGAACAATGGCTTAGACATCTTTGTCAATCATACAAAAATGCATTTATTTCAGTTTTTTGTGGACAAGGTAAGGTGGTTAGTGATGTAATACAAAGTATCTCTTATTGATGCTTTGTGGAGCCTTAAAGATGGCATGGCCATACAATTGTGGAAAGAGGATGGCACAAGACAAGCAAACCTATTGGTGAGAGTTTTGAATCTTGTTCCATTTCGTCCGATATGGGGAATTGATGAATTGAGGGTAGGTGAGAAGGAAAGGTTCATAAGTAGTAGGATTTCGAAATATATTGAGTTCTAGAAGCTTGGGATGTTGAAGGAAAATTCATATTCTATGGTTATGGGTCCTTATGTGAAATATTGGGAGAACATTTTGGAACTATTATCAATACCTATTCCACAATAGAGTTATATTCTATTAGAAAGCTTTTGGCCTTCTAGCAATTGGAGAGGTAATTATGAGTGCGCATTATCCATTCATACCATTGTTGATGTTGACCTTGAAGATCTTGTCTTCTATACTATGGGCCTAGAAGCATGTGCCCTTCTTTGAGGATTGTTGCATACACACATTTTCGTGATTTGTTTGCTAGTAATTTTGTTCTTGTGCGACCTTCAAACCCTATAGTTTATCATGTTTGGATGGGAAAGGCTGAAAGTGATGTTGTAAGAGATCAAAATAATGAAAATTATAGGAAGGTCTATGTTTAATGGTGGGTTTCTGTGAGAAAGGGAGCCAAAAATGATGAAGAATTGTATCACAATTGTTGGTTGAACAAGTGGAAGTGTAATCATGCAAACCCAAACAATGGGTTGAAATATCTTTTGTCACGTTTTTTTTGGGTTAAAAGCAATACAACAATTAATTGCATTATAAATATTAGTGCAACCCATGCATTTAAGGCAAAAGCTAATATTGATGTAGCTAACAATAACTCATGTGCATTGTAGCTACATATCAAATTTTTTATGAACATGAAGTAGAAATGTTAGTGATATTTTATGTTCTTTAAAGTAGATTTAGTCTTTTTTTCAAATGGGGTTTTAATTTTCTAGAATATATTCAATGTGCTTGTGTGTTCATTGAGAAAAATATTAATGTTTATCCTATTTATAAACATTCCAATGTGCCAAACTTTTTTCAATATGGACATTGCTCGTTTCAAAATGTCATCTTAAGTGTGCATGAAAAACTACTATAAAGGTGATATGCTTAAAATTTTCTTTTTTAATGTCATGGGTGTATGAAATTTTTTGTTGATGTTTGTTGGCATTAGTGATACATAGAAAAATAAAATGACAATCATGTACTTAAGTTTATGATTTATGGTTGACAAGGTTTAACCTTCATTTCAACCAACTGGTTTAATTTATATTAAATTCAATAAGTTTTAATTCTAGGATATTTGCAATTGATGATGGGAAGACAAAAATAATTTCTCAAAACTTGGTGAGGTCCACATCGGTTTGATTATGAACTTTGAGGAATTTGGCTCCAAACTCAAATTCTCATGCAAATTTTATCTAAATATATTAATATATGCTTGAAATTCCAGTATTTCAGAAGCCATTAGACAATTATATTGAATTTGAATGGAAATACAAGTTTTTAATGAAAAGTTATGAAAATGTGTGTTGGCATGGTGGCAATTCTTCCTATTCAATGGCCACTAGGTGGGCTTCGACATTTGCACCATGTTGAATTTGATGTCAAATTCACTTTCTTCTTGAAAATTTATGAAGTTACATGAAAAATTGGTAGGAATAACTCCTATTTGGTGGCCACCAGATGGGTTTTGTTCCCTAACATGTTGAGTTTGATGTCAAATTTAGCTTCTTGTTCAAAATTTATGAAATTACATGAAAATATGGTTGAAATACATCTTATTTGGTGGCCATTAGATGGGTTTTGTTCCCCAACATGTTGAGTTTGGTGTCAAATTCAAATTTTTGTTGAAAATTTACTCAACTACATGAAAATATGGTTGAAATATGTCCTATTTGGTGGCCACCATATGTGTTTTGGCCGCCCCTTGCATATTGAATTAAGTCCATAATGAAAGTTAAAGTTCATAATTAATTAAATATGTGTTACACATCTTTGTATGTTCTCTGTTGTTGTTGGGTGTGTAATGATGTGCTAAGAAAAGACTAGGTTGAATACAACACATTGCTTTGGATCTTGTTGGGATGGTTAATAAAAGAAATCTTTTCAAGGTTTGCTTGCACAAGGGTCACTGATATCTTGTTGGTAGCTTGAGTTTGTGGTGGTTGTAAACATTAATTTGTAGTTTATTTGTTGGGAATGGTAGTTAGGTATATAGGACTATCATTCCTTTTTCAAAACCCTTGATTATCGCAGAAGGAGATAAAGCTTAAGGTCAAGTCTTGGAAAATGGCAAGAAGAGTCACAAATACCTACTTTTTTTTGAGGTGTGTATGTAGCAAACTAATATTTAGTTCTTGTTAGTTAAATTTTGCTCTATTTGGTGCATGAGAAAAAATATTTGACAGATCTTTGTAAGGTGAAAAAAATTAGAAAAATGTTAGCACAAAACCATGGAATGATATATGAACAAGAATAGGTAGCTTGTTGCAACTTGATTGAGGACACCTATTGACTTTTTGATGTAGTTATTCTTTATGAGTGCTGGTTACCCAATTAAATCATGATTGAATCCCATTACTTCTAGAAATTAAGGGAAATGCAATCAAAAATAAATTGCAACAACCATTACAACCAAAACTAAAGGATTGTTGTTTCTTATATGATTGTTTGCATGAAATTTTGTGCATATTATTACATGTACTGATCTACACCCACTGTAAAAGAGATAATGAAGTCAATGGGGGGTTAAATAGTAACTAGTCACAACTATTCGTGATGAGGTGATGTTCTAATATTTTGTGAGTGACATTCGTAAGGTTATAACAATAGTCATTGTTGTTTTATTAATTTTTCATTTTTTTGGTTTGGACACAAATGGTTACCTATTTTCAAACATGTGATCATGGAGTTTTTTCAGCAATCTCATAGATATATATTATTGCACAGGGTGGATGGTTTATTTTTCTTTCCAATCACACTTGTTTTGGGATAATAACGTGTTTGTTAGTGGTCTTTTTATTTTGGCTTGTGTTGTCCTTCACTTGTGTGTAGATACTCACCCGTTGATTATTCTTTCTACTCACCAAAACTTGGTATCTTATAGTTGTTGTTAATGAATGGATCGGAGAGCTACATAAACTTTTATCAAAGTATACACCCAATTCAAATGGGCTTGTCCTTAAACATTGGTAAGAGCAAACCGACTATCAAAAGGACCTTATAATGGGTCTTTGTTGATTCATTTGCAGATGAACCATTCTAATTTGCAAATTCATATTGTCATTAGTTATTGGGAAGTCATGAAAATAGTAAAATTTAGGGTGGCTACTTTCCATTGTCACCTCCAATTATACGTTGTTCAGAAAGTTTGGTGAACATTATTATATCATGTGATGGAAAATGGCATTTGGGATCATGTTGCTTTAAATATTGTGGAATTTTCAGAGTATAAAATGCATTTCATGGGTTTACATTAGACATGTCATCAACTGCCTTCATTGGGCCAGAAAAATGTGATGGAATTCATTTGGGATCTTTTGAACAAGGACATATCAAGGGGCTTGTCTAATGGGAATCAAGTTAAGGTTTGTCCTCAAGCTTCCATATAAGTGGCAAACTAGTTAACACTTAGGTCATTCCAAATAAGGTTGAGTTCAAAATAGGGTTGTATCACCTCATCCAATTTTTGGCTAGTTGCCAATTAGATGCCCCTCAAGAAGTTATACAATTGCTTGACATTGTCTTAAAAGAGCTTCCAACCCATTGATAAATTTCACATGTGTGTTGTTTATTTTTGTTATTCCAATAGGTTTGAACTATGTTGATAATGGATATCATATGGAATTAGTTTGTTTCTACTTCTTGTTTTTCTTTTGATTGAAATGGTTTTCCTTTTTCACGAAACAAGCTTGGAGTGAATGAAAGAAAAAGTTGTTAAAACCTTTCCCTTGATGATTTTAGTTGTGGAGAATTGTTTTGATTGTTTTCTTCTTTTTGGAATTGATTTTTTTTGGCCTTTTGTTTTTCTTTTGAATGAGATGATTTTATTTTCTCATGAGACAACCTTGGAATGAATGAAAGAAAAGTTGTTAAAACCTTTCCCCCTTGCTAATTTTCGTTGCGGAAAAAAATTTGATCATTTTTTTCTTTTTGGAATTGGTTTTTTTTCCCACAACTCTCCCACAAAAATAAAATAAAATTACAACTTAAATCCACCCCCTAAAGCCTTTGAAATAAATGTAAATTTTTAAACCTCCAACTTTCCAAAATAATAATTAAGAAAGGATGTGAAAATAGAACTAAAAAATAAGAGGCAAAAAGAAAAAAAAGGACGAGAAAAGAAGAAAAGGAAAATTGAACAAAAAGGAACAAAATAACCATAAGAAAGAAAAACAAAAGGAAGAAAATTTTAGGGCAACAAGATTAAAAAAAGAAAGGAAAATGAAGAAAATGAACAAACTTATGGAAATTGGAAAAAAAGATTAATGACATGAACAAAATTAGGAAAACAATTTAAAAAATAAACATTAAAAAAAGAAGGGAAGAAAAAATGAAATATATATACAATGAAAAATGAAAATTATAAAAATAAAAAAAAGAAAAAAGAAAGGAAAAAAATTACAAAAAATGAAAAAAAGATTAAAAAAATTGCCCGACATTACATGCAAACTATTGTGAGCCATACTGACACAACCATATGTGATAATCTCAATTTTTAAGGATTACATCAAAGGTATTGGGATGTGATAAGGTTATTAAAGGTTTTTAGCGATTTCATGTTAAAATGAAGTGATGGGTGTGTGTGGTTGCATGGGGGTTTTTTTGTTTTATAATTCGATATTGGATGAATGAAGTGTAGGGTTAATTATTTTTTTCAACAATAGTTGGTAATCATAATTTTAGAACTTCAATTATGTGATTGGGGGTGAGAAGTCTGTAAAAGGTTAGGATTAAAAACAAACAACAAAATTTGTAATGTTCAATAAAACATTGGTCTCGTTATAATATTTAGTGGGTAGTCACACAAGCAAAAAGGATTTGAAATTCTTGAAATAGTTAAGGGGGTCAATGAGAGGTCCAATGGAAATAATTAATTTTCAAACATTATAAGCATGTAGGATTAATTTGAAACAACATAATAATTAAAATGAGTAGGTTGATAAGGTTGCAATTGTAACATGGATCTCATGATGAACAAATTTTTTTATTTAGGTTATGAAAAAGTTCAAGGAGTTACAAGTACATGTTGAATCCTAGGCTATGTCACAATGGTAGTTCATAATTATAAGAAATTTACGATGCATTAGATGATGCAAACTAAGTAATCTACCTTGCTATTATGAGGTATTCTATGAATCGGACCATGTAACCAATGATAGTGTCCAACATTAGGAATTAAAGACCATACAAAAATGAGGTGTTTTTAGTTTCATAAAAACCTTCACAAATAGTTTCAAGTTCATCATTGAAATGGGGTCGACCTGTAACAAAATCACCAAGGTTTGAAAATTTGGAGAAATTCGATAATACTAAGTTTAAAAGGGGTTCAACTTCAAGACGAGGGCGCACCTCTTGCGATTCGGGATTTTCATCATGATGGTGTTGGGTTAGTGCCAAATCTAGGGATGATTCTAGGGGCGATTCTTCGTTCATTTATGTGGCTTGAGGCTCGTAAAACATAGTCATGTGCAACACCATGAATTCAAAGAAGGGAAAAAATCTTCGATCAAATTCAACTTAACATTGAATGTGTGGAAAACTTGATACATCAAAACACGATATTATAATTTATAGGTTAAAGAAAAGGAAGGAAAAAATAGGAAATAATGGTATAAAACCATGGTAAAACAAAACCTCAAAATCAATGGAAAAAAAAATTTAAGTAAAATCTCATGAGGTGAAACGTGAAAGGAGGTGAAAAATATTTTTTTCTTTTTCCTTTCAAAGGCAATCAAGCTTGGAACCTTCCATTGGTCACCAAACAATATGCTTTCCAATTGGTCACCAAACTTGGAACCTTCCATTGGCTACTAAGCAAAATGCTTGCCCATTGGCCACCAAGCAAGATGTTTCCCCATTAACCATCAAGCTTGGAACCTTCCATTAGCCACCAAGTTGGGGATTTTCCCCCACCTTCTTTACTTTTCTCTTTAAAAGCTCAAATTTGAATCATTTGTTTTTCTCTTCAAACATAATTTTCGAATTAATTATTTTTGAAAACTTGTTTCTAAAACTTTCCTTGTGAGGAAAATAATGATTAATCTTAGTAGATGGTGGAAAGAGGGAGAATAGATTGGATGATGGTAGTACCTTGAAATAATGGAAATGAGTGAAAGTAGTTTTGGAGTTTAAATTTTTAAAAAAAATTCATAAGACCTTTCAGGTTTTGTAGCATAATTTTTTCTTGATTTAGATGCAGACTTTGAAATTTGGTGAGTAGGTGTGCCATGTAGTTCATTTTCCAATGAATTAATGCAAGCTAGATTTGATTAGAGTATGTGATGGCAATAATGTTTTAAGTGATTAGAAGTCTGCTATCAAGTTGAACTTTTTGCATTCATAAAAGCCTCTCAAGTTTTATGGCACAACGTTTTATTAATTTAAGTGCAAAGCTTGAGATTTGGTAGGCAAGTGCACCATGTAGTTAGCTTTCTAATGAACTAATGCAAGTGAAATTTGATTAGAATATGTGATAACAAAAATGTTTTAAATGATTGGAGGTCTATTATCAAATTGAGCTTCTTGCTTTTGTGAAACCCTCTCAGGTTTTATGGCAATTTTTTTAATTAATTTAGGTGTAAAGCTTGAAATTTAGTAGGCACGTGTGCCTTGTAAGTAGCTTTCCAATGAACTAATGTAAGTTAGATTTGGATAATGTATGTGATAGGAATAATGTTTTGAGTGATTGGAGGTTTGTTGTCAAATTAAGCATATTGTTGGCTCAATAGAAGTTGGTTTAGGTGGGTGACAATTTGACATAAAATCCTAGGATTTGGAGAGTTTGAACTTAGAAAATATATCTATTAATTCCAAATCATAATTGATGCATAAAAAGTAAATTGTTTGTTTTCAATTACAAACATAATTTAATATTTAGATATTCACTTTGCATTTTTTCTTCATCAATAGCATATGCACCTTCGAGTATAATCACCTCATAGAATTGGGAATAAAGAGATAAAAAGTCACTTCCTTGCAAACACACCAAAATGTGAATCCCTCAACCTCACATTTGACCTTACACTTTATTCATCCAATATCAAATTCTGAAACAAACATAATCCCCCATGCAACCATGCACACCCATCACCTCATTCTAACATGAAATTGTTAAAACCTCTAATAACTTTATCACACCCCAATATCCTTAAAACAATTTTTAAAAATTGAAATTATTGCGCATGGTTGTGTTAGTTTGGCTCACAACCGCTTACCATTACATTGGGTTTTTTGGATTAAAACTACCTACTGCTTACATTCCTGTGAATGTAATGGCAAGATCACACATATAATTAATTTAATCAAATGTACGTTAGTTGAACATATATATATGAATGTATTTATTAAAATGGATGGATGTTGAACATCCCCCAAATTACCAAAAGTAACAAAAATTATCAAAAGGTTACAAACAATAAAAAAAAGTAACAAAAGGTGAAAAAGGTTTAGAAAAGTTACTTGCCACTAGACTCAAATTGCCTATCACAACATTGGGTTTTTTGGGTCAAAACTGCTTATTGCATGCATCCCTATGGATATAATGGCAAGATCATATGTATAGGCTCAATGGACCAATGAAATGACATGGAATCATAAATGACAATTTATGGATAATGTTTCATGGCCTAAATGAGGTTAGGTGAAGCCCACTTCAAATAGGTAGGTGGGCCTAACTTGACTTTTGTTAGAACATGACCTTTAAAAATTCCCATTGGTTGAAATTTATTTTAACATTTTGTTAGGTGGGCACAAAATTGGTTATATCATGAACTAAGAAACTCATAATTAAGTTTTTCTTTAATATGTTTTTTTTTTGAAACATTGATTGCATATCCATGATTGGTCGGAATTTATTTAAATATTTATTTGGTAATTATTTGATTTGCAATAAAATATTTTTTTGAAAAAATAAATGGAAAGGAATGTTGGCATTTCATTCCAAACTTTTCAACCTTAAATATATTTTTTGAAGCATTGATTGCAAAACCATGATTGGTTGAAATTTATTTAAATATTCTTTTATTAATTAGTTTTTCTTGAAAAAATAATTGGGGTGAATATTGGCATTTCTTTCCAAAATTTTCAACCTTAAATTGTTTTTCGAAGCATTGATTGTAAAAGCTGTGTGATTTGTGGGAATTTATTTAAATATTTTTTGTGTAGTAATTTGTTTAAATTTTGAAAAAGAAATTGAGTGGGATGTTGGCATTTCCCTCCAAATTTTCAACCCTACACATCACAAATGAAGGTCATTTGTCTCTTTTCATTTGGGACCAAAAATCTGGAAGGATTTATATGCAGACCCTTTTCCTATACATATGGCCAACTAGGTATAAGGAATAAATAGAATTTGAATTCATATGACAGCAAATTCCATGATCTATTAATTTTGTTTCCAAATTTGGATACACAATAATTTCCATTGGATATGGATGTCCTCATGTAAAATCCAAAACCCTGTATGCCAGGTTGGAGAATACGTATAATGGCAAACTCAAGGTATTAAGTTCATAAGTAAATCAAGGGTTGCTTAGGAAATGGAGACATAATTTCCAGGGTTTAATAACAGAAATAAAGAAATATGTGCAGGCATCGTGCTCGTGCCGGAGTGGTTATCGGGCATGACTAGAAATCATGTGGGCTCTGCCCGCGCAGGTTCGAATCCTGCCGAGCACGCAGGTGCTATTTCTGTGTTTTTGTTTTGATTCCAAGTTACCGAAGAGGAACTTTTTTTCGGTCTTATGAGTTCACGGAGAGTGGGCACAACTCTTTCAAGCAAATCTGAGAGTATACATAATACATACCTCTTCACTAAAATCAGTTTGCAGTTTCCAAGGAGCAAATTATCCAAGTTTTGACCTCTTAGCACATTCACAATTTTCTGATGACATGTCCAGGTTGAAGGATGTGAACCTGTTCACGAGCAGAAAATAACTTCGAGGCCATCGGAAATCTGATGGCACAAAGCTCGTGGATTACACCATTCTTTACTGCTTAGGAACTTGGCTAAATCCTAAAGAGAAAATTACGAATTTTATTTAAAATCCACAATCAATTTCCATTTGCTCAAGGAATCATGGCATGTGCATAATCTAGATACCCAACCAAGATATCAAACACGGATTCTTCACAAAGAAACTGAAACATACCCATCAGAGCATGATTCTTTGGCTCACAATTAGGTGGCTTCTTCTTGGTCAAGACGAAAGTGACCCCTGAAAAGTCCACACCGGGTTTCTTCTCTGCAGTGCTAGGCTCTTATGTGCATATCCTAGCCATAATTAAATGATTTAAGAACTTATGAGGTTGAATAATTGCTCTACCTCCATTCATGTTCCAGAGTAAATTGCAACAGATATCTGAAATTGCAGGATGAATACCAACAAATCAACTTGTTTCAGAACCCCATATAATTCTTGACTTCCTGCACACTCTAAACCCTAATCTTTGCAGTCTATATGAGGAACAATTTTATGCTTAGAAAACAAGTTTGGTACCTCAGAGTGTGATTTATGTTGACAAATCATTGCTTAATTAGTCCAAGAATCATGTTGTGGAAAGTGTCTAAAAACCTACCTGCACACCCCTCCGTCTTGTCAACATTCCTTCCTAGTTGATCTGAATTGAAAGTGTCAGTTGCCAACCAGCACTTCAGAAAAGAAAAAGAGCCACTGTCCTCATTTCATTGTTTCGGTTTCCACAGCTCAGAAACAGGCATCATCTGCACTTTTTGACAATTTTCTTCTGGGATCAAAACCCCAAAAGGATTTCAACCTATGTACTCAGGGTAATTGGTAAAGGTCAACCTGAGTTGGACTTATCACAAAGTGCAAACAAAACTGTTTGCAAAGAATAGGATTCTTTGATACAAGACTTTTCAATTGGAATACATACAAAATCTTGCATCCGGATGTAAGAAATTCTTGACAAGCCAAACACAACATCATATGTTCGAAATTATGTTTGTTCTTTGGAGAGGGAACTCCCTTTTGTGAGCTTCATTTTCTAACTGCATGCCTGTATTAAGCACCTTGAGAAAACATACAGTAATGTCTCAACGTCTGATGAGAAAGATAGAGGTGACATCAACTCAGTAGTCAGGGGTAGACCATAGAAGCCAAGCTCAGTGACGAATGTCTGATTAGCTTACATGCATGTAACTTGGAAATGGTCCATCTACAAATTTTCCTGAATAGCTAGCATTTGTCACAACAGAACACCTCAAATTGAAATTGGCATTGATGGATCATGGCCATCATACAGGATCCTATATCAGAAAAGGAATTTCACAAGGATTGCTCCACCAATCTAGTTCATGAGACAAGCAGCCCTGTATGCTGTTCTTGCTCACTTTTCAAGGTCCGGTCTGCACCAATCTATGAGGATACATAGCTGATCAGCGGCACTGAATATGTGATTTTAGGTCAATGCAACACATTTCCAACTGGATCACAGAAGAGGACAAGGGTCAACAATGGCTAGGTGATGTTTAGAATTAAAAATCATTTGACATTTGCTGTAGCTATAAGCTTGATGATTGTTTGTGCTGTGCAAGCTCAGGCAGTCGTTGATTCTAACTTAAACACTATTCTCAAACATTTGATAGTTGTATATGCAATCTGCTTATTGTCAGGCTGCTTAGCTAACATGTAGAAATCATTAACAGCACTTGCAACTCAAGTACCTGAAATTTTGAAGGCAACACTCATATGCTGGTATGTATTCAGATGAGTGGGCCTGCTCAAAAATGGTATCCAGATATGAGCATGTTGACCAGAAGCATCAACCATTTGCCCTCATCAACACAGGCTCTATTCCCAGAGTGCAAACATTTAGCTTGCAAATAGAACAATCAGAGATCATAAGTCCCATCACCTGGGTTGTCATGTTAGCAAGTTTACCATAATCACTCTTGTATGTAGAAGCTGCTTGTTTGACATAGGAGTATCCAGCATACTCACCATCCATCTATGGGTCAACTTATGTTGCCAGCATTTGTGTCTGGTATGATCATCAATGACATTCTATATGAGATTCTCTGAGCTAGTGCTAGTACCGTTGGGTGTTGTGATGATGATTTGTGAGACAAGAGCATTTGTAAACTGTATTCTCAGTGGATTACATCTAATAGTAGAAATATCGAGTGTAGTCAGGCCCAAGAACAAATGTAACAGGGTATGGATCCTCTTTAGGTTCTTCCACCTTCTTTTCCTTGTTCTTCTTTCCCTCCTCTTCCTTCTCCTCCTCTTTCTTCTCTTCCTTTTTGTCTTCCTTCTCCTCCTTGGGGGACTCCTCTTTCTTGCCCCCTCCTTCACCTCCTCCTTGTACCCAACCTCCACCCTTTTTCTTTTCACCCCCCCCTCCACCACCTCCTCCTCCTCCTCCTCCCTTGGTAGCCTCCTCTTTTTTCTCCTCTTTCTTTGCCTCCCCTTTTGCCTCCTGACAAGTTATGACCACCCCATGCTTCTGTCAGGCAATAACAAGATTATCTCCCACTTCCTGGAAATGTTGTAATCCTGCACCTTATCTATGTAGTCTACACCTATGCACAAGAAATATTTCTCTCCAAGCCATCAGCACAGAATGGTCACCTTGCAAAGACTCCAGAGATAACAATCCAAATCTCCAGCTACAGATCTTTTAGTGAGTTTGATTTGAGATTTGGCAACCCCATGAAAGATTTCAAGGTTACAGTCTACACACCTGTAGACTGCTATGTCAAATCATACTCGAAAACAGACATATGAATCAAGCTGCAATCAAGACCCAAGAGCATGCAAAATAATTGAGGGTGAAGGAGTTGTCTCTTCATCATGAAGTCCCACAATAGTAGAACACTAATCAATTTACGGTATGGGAAGCCATTTGCTATACCAATTGAAGCTTTCCAAAGGGAAGTGATGTAAAGCGTACCTCCTTTCCCTCTTTAGCAGCCTCCTTCTTCTCCTCCTTATTCTCTTCTTTAGGTTTATCCACTTTTTTTTCCTCCTTTTTTGCCACCACCTTCTTTGGTTCCTCAGGCCAGAATTCGGTGTATTTCCCAGTTTTGGCAACTTGGCAGAAAACTTCTTCTGGCTTCACTGCCCCCATAACAGTCACTTTCTGTCCAGGAAAATCCACTTGATATGATGTGATCCCTGTGTGAAACCCAACTTCTTAGACAGAATTCCTTGTATTCTGGTGAACTTCCCTGGCAGAAAAGGATGCCCCACAATTCCCACAGTTGCTGATCCAGCCATCTCTTATAGAGTTCTCTACTTTGGTGATAGATGTACCTAGTCAGTACCACTTGCAAACCAACCAGCTGCAAACCTTAATACTAGAGTGGTGGTCCAATTTCTAAAAGGAAGACCAGTACTGTGATCAAACACCAAAATGACATACAAAACTAAGCCTAGAGAGGTCAACTACCAACAAAGGAGTGATGAATCACAGATTTTGGAGAGAAGTTTCCATCAGAAATGTCCATATTCCTCAGCAGACCTAGAGCAAATAAAGGACCAAATCATGGTCAGATCTTGTAAAGAGATGCCTAGCCAAATACCTTGCCAGTAGAACATTGTTGGAAGATTATACTGATCTTTCTACCAACACATGCATGCACTTTATAGACCACTTCCCCTGTACAACTGTACGCAAAATATCTATGGGGCTGAACATAAATGTTCCATCACTACATTTTAAGTTTGAGATGGTGATGATTTGCAAGAGAGTGTTAAGGAAGAAACTGGAAGAAGCATTGACATCATCAGAAAATTAGATTGGACAGGTGGGAAGGGGATACCTGGAATTCTTTTCACTGCTCTTTTTACAGTACTTGCACAGCCCTCGCAATGCATCATGACTCTCAGCACCACCATCTTTACATCAGTCTGTAAAATGTTGAAATCACACATGTATAATCAGACTGGGACAGATACAGACACATATTCCAGGGATTCAAACAGTAGAAAGAGGTTGATACAAACACCTCAGATTATGTCTGGCATAACATTTGACTTCTGTGTGTACACAGCTGCTGTCATATTTCTTTTGGATCCCCTCCAAATTTAATTCTCCCCTGAAAACCATATCCATCTCTGAAAGGGATTGCCATAACAGTGACATCCAGGCCTAATTCTACCATCTGAAACAAGAAGCATCCTTGAACACATAAATATTGTCTCATGAGAAAATGAGCAATCATGGAAACATTGGGCTAATATTCTGTTCTGAAATGTGTGGGTTGAAGTTTGGACATGTACCAAAGACTGTCAAAAGAGTGCAAACAAACTCTCAAATTAGTTAAATGAAAGTCTCAAGCAGAATAAGAACTGAGAGAAGTAGTCCTAAGTTCTGAATGACGTGTGTAGTGAAAGGACGTGAAAAATATTAAGAGCTTTTTGTTGGATCGTCTACAAACTCAGTCAAAGTTTATAAAGTATGGCAGTGTTTCATCATCAACTGAAGGGTAACAAGATAGAACCCCAAATACAATTAAGGAACACAAGTTCAGGCAAAACAGAATGGAATTGAGGGAAACCCAGACTTTACATGAGGCAAGCGGCCTATTGACTACCATTACAACTGTACAAAAACATCACAGCAATTCTTGCTATACATTCAGAAACAGACAGAGAGGAAGTGAGATAAGATGGCATATTACACGTTCCAAAATACCTACAAAACCAATCATCCAACCTACAAGAAACCCATGGAAAAAAGGCACACAACAAATCTGAGGACAGTGGAAAAGTTTCCTTAAACCTCTGGTACAGCTTGCCAATGAAAAATTCGTAGTCTAAAAGAGATCAACCTTGGGTTCTTAAAAGAAGACATAATCCTTGCAAACCCAACTCTATTTTCCAATCGGCGTCCGCCTCTCACCAGTTTGGTTGGAGATTTCAGAACAACGAATACAGAAGCTTGGGGTAAAGACGAAGGAGACTGCAAACAAAAAAAGTTGATACTCCTGGCAAGACATGCCCCAAAAGAAAATCCCAACCCCACACAGAGAGCTGGATACCCCTTTTTATGTATATAGACCAAACACATGTTTCTTTGTTCTTAATCTAAATGTGCAGCCCAAAAGAAAAAAAAGAGAAAGTGGAGAGACACGAGAAACAGAGAGCCCACCCACCTCAGGCATGATTGTGTCTGATGGACAATGTATGGTGCATGCAAAGTCTACACTCCTGGGTGATCAAGCTCGACAGTGGGCTTATCACCCAACCAAGATGCAATCCCCTTTTTTCCAGCAGCTAGCACGAAAAAAAAACTGGAGCTGAAAATGAATAAACGTCCCCCACCCACCTTGCAGGGCGACCAGGAGAAGTCTATGGAGCTGAAGCAAAGAGACCAAAGCCACCTATTTGCTGAGAGTTCCGCAAAAAGACACCCACTTCATGATCACGCTTAGGCCAAGCCTTCAAGCTACCTACTTACAAAGATGCAGCCCGCAGCAATCCCTGTGCACACCCACCTGCCCAGCTTCTTCCCTGGTACCTTCTTCTTCTTCCCTCTCAAAATTCCCTCCTTAGAGAACGTTAGAGCTTTCCTTGTTCATACTCTTCTGACCCCCATAGCCGTGCACCGCATTACTCTCGCATTTGGGTGCCATCATCATCATTCATTTGCATGTTGTTGGTTACGTGGGTTTAGCTAATTACTAGATCAGTGCAGTTCAGACCTCTTGGAGCCTTAGTGTAAATGCGACCCTTGCACGTACTTTAGAAGTTAGTACCAGGAGTTTTTTTATTTTGCAGTTTTGTGATGTAGGCGACACGAGTGACGATCATTCCAAAAAATATATTTAAAATCAGTGACGACAAGTTTTGAGAAAGGTGGGAGAAAATAATCCCCCCACCCGCGCCCCCCCCGCCCCCCCCAACCAGTGTCTTATTTAGGAATTTTTTCACATAGTTTAAGTGGCGATCATCCATGTGAAGGTGTAGAAGCAATGGCAATCATGCTTAGGAAGATGTAGCCAAATATGGCTATAAATCGTATACAAGGTACAAATCTTTAATCAGCCTTCTATATTTATGGCAACACACTGAAAATCAAATATAGAAATCTGGCAATTTAGAAAAAAATTCTCTCACTTGTGGCAATTAAAAACCTTCCAAAATCACCTGCCTACTGCCTACACTAGGAACTGTGTCCACATCAGATGAAATTTCTTCAAAATTCAGTGAAATTTCATGAAATTTGGCAGGGATTTGTGAAAGAATATGACCCCAACACTTACCAGTTTTATTTTTGTGATTTTTTCCCATTTTGTGATGTAGTGTTGTGCTGATTGTCCCCAGAAAGATTTAGCGTTAGTGCTGACAAGTTTTGAGAAAACTGTCAAAACAGTTAAAAACTGGCAGAAAAACTCCCCCTCCCCCTACAACTAGAAACTGTGTCAAAATCTGATGGAATTTCTTCTAAATTTGGTGAAATTTGTCAGGAATTTGTGACAGAACATTCCTTTTAACTTTTTGAGGTCTAAGTTCTGCACCACTTTCGATTAAATCTGCTTCGTAATCACTTACAGGTGAAGAAGGCTTCAAATTTTGATCCTCATAATTTTGCAAAAGAGTTTCAAAAACTAGAATTTAGAAAGCTCTCTTTCTCTCAAGAAAAAGTGCAGAAATAGATGTTAGAATGCTAATATGATTATTTCAGTCTTTCTTATATTGTTCATTGACTGTAATTAATCATTTGACAATTTCATGTGTCACCTGTAAAACTACTAGGGTAGACTGGCCTGTGACCGAACACTTAAGCGCTTGGGGCAGGCCGGATCCAAGGGGAGGGTTCCATTGTTTCTGCTGTCCAAACAAAACTTGAACCCCTCCTCTTGACGCATCTGACACATTAATAATTCTCAAAAATGGATTAGAAATGAGAAAGCTACGGCCCCTCAAAATAAAGGGGGGGGGGTCAAGAACTCAAAAAACAAACCATCAAACATTACAAAGGCCGGTTCCCAAACACTAAAAAAATTCCTTGTTTGTTGTTATGTTGTTAGTAGAGTTCAAAGATGATTTGTCGAACTTCAGGTGGCGCTCCTATGGCACTTTAAATCGTTTAAAATAAATAAAAAATAAAAAAGTTATGAGGTTTGAAAGTACGAGGGGGTCAAAATGAAAATAAACATGTTTTGCAACTCGAAAAAACGTATTTTCTTTACTGCTCTGTTTTGCCAGGTCCCTTGGCTTTGCATATCAAAGATGCCTTGTAGAGCTTGAGAAGGCGCTGCTATGACATTTTAAATCACTCAATATGGAGAAGAATTGAGAAAGATCTGCCGAAGTGTTTGGTCATAAGCAGGCGATCGATGATGGGTCGGTCTACCTTACTAGTGTATGCAGTGAGAGTGTGAGAAAAATATAAAAGAATCCACAGTACATACACTGATTTTTCAAACGTATGAAACTGTTGTGTTACCTGTACAACAACAGTCATAAAGAAAGTTATACATCGTTCTTGGTATTTAGGGTTGAACAAAAGTGAAATTAATGTATTGGGATTAAGGGTTATACAATGTACACAAGTGAACTAACTGTGTTACAACTTAGGAATTTTATGTGCGGATTCTCCCTTGCCATACATCTTACCTCCCATAATACTAGTTAGTAGTTACCTCCTCTTTTTTACATGTTTCATCATTTGCCCATAATATAACTTGGGCTCTGTCTGCTTCACACTACCATGGATGATTAATTTTTAATGTTTATTATGATGGTTTTGAGCATATATTTGGATAGATGCATTAAAAGTGTGTTAGATGGATAGGAGGAATGGTGGGCTGTTATTTATTGTGATGGGTGTTTGGAGAATGGAATATATGTTTATTGTTTATGTTGTTGTGCAAATGCAATCACATTTGTGACATTATAAATAGATTATTTCAAGTTGAGTTCAAATGTTATATTTGTTGCATATGTTGTTGTGAAAACCTTATATGATGAATTGTTTATTTGTTGCATGACATCTACATATTCATATAATAGTGTTTAATATTAAGTATGTTTGTTATCAATTGTAAAGTGTCATTTGGTAATTTTTTTTTATCATTGGTGGTTTTTAAATATATTATGTGCAATGTAGATGAAGAATGAAGTTATATATTTTGAAAATATCCAATGATTATTATTTATGAAACATGTTAAAAATAATTGTTAGAACATCTATGCACATTTTTATGATTGCATGTGTGTTGTTGATAACTTAGTGATTGTAATTTTTGTTCATATAACATTTGCATTGTGGTTGTTAAATGTTGATCACTCAATCATGAATTTGGATCCAAACACGCGATAACACAACACAATGTAACTGCACTTTTCATGGGTGCAATTAAGCTTGAACTTTTTGAAAGGAAAGTTTAAGTTATTAAAAATTCAAAAGAAGTGAATGTTTCATCTTGCAAAAGTTTTTTGTGCATAAAGTATATAAAATTAGAACTTTGGGAGTCCTTGTATTCTTCTTTCCTTTGTGTCTCTTTCAAACTTTGATATGTGTTTATCAAAATGGATAAAATATTTTAAATAGATCATTCAGTAGGTACCCACATAATAGGATGTGCAAATTAATTAAGCAACAACAAAAGGAAATTTTTGAAGATGTGACAAAGTTACTATGGAGGTCATGTGAGCTCAAAGGCTTTTATGGCCATTTCAAGTGGCTATTTCCTATGAAAGTGAATATTTCTTATTTTCATCATTTTTCTTTTCACATATTTGTGATAGCTGAAAATGTTTCTTACTTTTACTATTTTGTGAAGGTGGAAACTTTGTAATTATGGCTCAAGAAATAACCATCTATATACATTGATTTCCCCAATTGCTAAATAGTCACATTGTACCTTGGATTTATTATTAACCATAATGTTTAAGATGCACAAATGGGGCTCGAACCAATGATCATTTACAACCATTGGTCATTAACACTACCATTAAGCTATTGATCATATGCTTATTGGTTTGATGTGGAGTAGGTATAATCTACTAAAGCTTGTGGATCATTTCCATCATTAAATTATTTATCAATTCATTTTCTTGATATATTTGAAAACTTTCATTGTGAAATTGTGCACATCTCACAAGAGATTACAATTGTCTGCTCTCATCCAAACATTAAGGAGAAGTTGCAAGTTTTGATAGTGCTTCAATCACATTGAATTTGGAATCTTTTGAGGTTTTGAAAATAGGACATGAAGAACATAATGAACAAGATAAAGTCAATGATGATGCAATGGCTTCCTTTAAATGACCTTTAAAACCAAATGGAAAACCAAAATGAAAATGGGTCAAGATGTAGGTTGTTGTTACCCTACATTAAAGGTTGGATGCACCACCTTTACGTCAAATTTTTGGGTAGTTTTACATTTGTGAAAATGAAAAAAGTAGTTTGTGATGTGGTTAATTTATAATTGCAAATCTTGTGTTCCTTCCCTTCTTTATATATATTACAAATGTTTTGTAAATGTGTTGAAATTGTTTGCGTTTTTTTTTGGTTGACACCTCGCTTGGCCAATCTTATGGTATTATCAAATTCTTGTTTGTAATTGTTTTAATAGGAAAATGTTGTTTATTTATACATGAATATGTAAATGGTACTACCCATAGTAGTCCATAGTATTATCTTTGTACGAGTGTTGAATAATTTATCGAATGGTCCAAACACTAGTCCGAAAGTGAGATGTCGTTTTTAACTTAAATCAATATGGGACTTTAAAAGTGAAATAGATTCGTCTTAACTTAGTCATTTCATTTTGCTTAGAATTATGTCACTATAGGATCGCTATATAATCATCATGTTTCATTATTATTTGACATAATTCACTATTAATTGAAGTAATTGATTATAATAAATTGATTTTTCTATGTTGTTATTTAAAACACCCAAAATTATTGTACACTAGGTTATCCTAAACTATTCTTCACTATGTTGTTTTCAATTGTTATAAACCATTATAAATTATTTGAAGTTCATTCATTGTAAATTATTTTAAATTATTCCATCCTAAAATATTTTAAACCATCTACCCTTGGTTTTTTTTATACTATTCTTCCACTTTTGAATAGTTTAACTTATTTTCAACTATTATAAATCATTCCAACTTAGGTTATTTTAAGCCATTATTGATTATTTCACCTTAGGCTATTACAGGTAAATCTACCCTAAGCCTTATAATGACCCATGGTTATAGTTTAAAAGAACCTAAGGTTACATAGTTTAAAATAACCTATAATATAATAGTTTTAAGTAGTTTGGAATAATTTAAAATAACTAGAAAAAACCTTGGGTCAAATAGGTTGGAATAAATAAAAATAATTTAAGATAAAATAATCTAAAATAACCTAAGGTGAAATAATTTAAAATAACCAAAAACAAGTTAAAATAATTAATAATCATTTAAGGTACAATCATTTAGGGTGGAATAACTTATAATAATAATAAATAATTTAGGATAAAATAATTGAAAATAACCTAAAGTGGAATAATTTAAAATAAAATAGGGAGAATAACTTAAAAAAATTGAAATTAAGTTAAAATATGGTAGGGTGGAATAGTTGATGATAACCTAAAATAATGTAAGGTGGAATAATTAAAAATAAAAAAAAATTTAAGTTAGCCTAAAATAACCTAAGGTGGATTAACTTTAAATAACATAAAGTATAACAATTTAAAATAATGTAGGATGGAATAATTTAAAATATTTGAAAATAAAATAAAAATCATAAAATACCTTAAATTAAAGTGGGTTTATTTATAATAACTAATTATTATTTTAAAAACCTATAAAAACCTTAAATACTTTAAAATAACATAAAGTGGAATAACTAAAATCATTTAAAATAACTTAATGTAAATAATTTAGAATAACAAAAATAACCTAACGTAAATTAGTTTAAAATAACCTATGATTAACATAAAATACTAGTATATGGTAATGTAAAAATAATTTAAGGTAACCTGCATTAACTTAAAATAATTTACATTAATTTAAGAATAGCTCAGAGTGGCCTACATTAACCTAGGAAAAGGCTAAGATTAATGTAAGGATTTAATTTATGATAGCCTACACATAGGTTAAGAAAAATTGTGCATAATAATGTGGTGACAAATCATTTCATTCATTTAAATAATGGTGAAGGGAGGTGAAAGGTTCAAACCTTCACATTTATTTGCACTTTAAATTGGCAAGCTAGGTGGCCTAAATTAACTTAAGTTTTTGAGTACTTAGCCTAAGTTAGATTCCTAGGTATTTAATTTAGCCTAGGTTCTTAGCTTAGGTGGTTAAACATTACTAAAAAATGTGTGGACAAATCACTACAACCAACTAGCTAATTCAACTTTGGGTGGTCTTCACATGACAAAAACCACTCATGATTTTGTTTAGTGGGCAAATCCTAATAAAAACTCACCAAAGTGGTCATGTAGTGGGAAGTAATGGTGGTTTAAATTTTTTTTTGCCTGAAATGCTTTCACGCATGGTTGAAAATTTTCCATTCTGCCTTTTCAAATCACTTGGGTGCTTTTTCTTAGTGGTCATTCCAGGCATTGTGCACAAGGTTAACCACCTTACAAGGTAGGTAGGTAGGTAATATAGTTAAGTTATACTTAGATTAAGGTAATCAATTTATACTTAGGTTAAATAGAATAGGATATGTATTTAAAATGTCTATCATAACCTAACCTATAGTGAGGTTAGGTATATCATAATTTATACATATAAGGTAAGTATATATAGCCTATGTACCAAGGTTAAGTACTAGTATACGATTTCATATGTACCTACCTAGGTATATAATGATCTATATTTATGTTAAGGTAGGTTAGGCCTACTTAATTACACATGGATAACCTAAATATAGTCTAATTTATACACATCTAGTCTATACATACTTAAGCTATATGTATTTAATTTATATGTACATAACATCTACATACCTACTTTATACATACCTAGCCCTACATATAATCTACATTACATAAATACCTTACCCAACCTTGCCTATACTTTACATATACCACTATGCCAAAACTTAACATTTATATTGAAACAAATATGGCTACTGACCATTTTCTAATTATACAGTTGTATATGCCATGTTTTTGTGCCTAGTTATATTCTTGTAACCCTAGATATGACTACATGATTAAAAGTCTTCATGGATAGGACTATGTGATTAAATTTTTTTTCATGAACACCACATAATCATCTAACAATATACAATTTGAAACATTAAAAATTGTGAATTAAAAGGGAAAATAACTAGAAGGTAGACATATGTATATACTTAATAAACATATTATAAATTTGTAGATGATCAAACACATAATTAGTGCACAAATAAATGACTAATATTCTATAATTTTTAGAAACTTCGCCTTAAAGTCATTATTGATTCAATTTGAATTTATTGATAGTGGTTTAAATTTTTTTTGGGTGAAATGTTTTTTTGAAAAGATTCTCAAAAAATGGAAAACAATGTTAAAATTTTTGAAACCATAAAATTAAATAAAAAATTGATGCCTAGAATACTATTAAAACATTCAAGTTGGGACTCTTCCACAAAGGTTTATTTAAATGAATATCTTTTATGAGTTTTTGACATTAAATAATGAAATATATTCTTATTTATGATATCCAAAGAATTTTAAAAAAAATCTACATGCCCCAAAATGACATTTTCTTCATGTTTCCATGTGATGGGTAGCAAATAATATAAAATTTGATCTTTATTCATTTATCAAATTATTTGGTCATACAACTTGGAATTTTTTAATAATTTATATTAAATCAAATTTTATGAACTGAAAATAACATTAAAAATAAGATTAAAACTTACCACTCAAACTAACATTTGATAAAAATTATGAAACTAAAAAACATGCGTGTAAATTCATAACTATGACATTTAAATAATTTAGATAATTTTTATAAAATTTAATTTAAAAAAATAATATTATATGTTTCATAAATAACATATTTTATTTAAAAATATTTTTTATAACTACAAATAAATATAACATAACATTTATACAATTTTTATTGATTTATTATATTTTTGAAAGGTGAGGAAATACACACACGCGCACACACACACACACATACACACACACACAAAAAAAACCATGTTGATTTTAAATATGTTTATTTACAAATTGTTTTATGAAAAAGAAGAAAAAAAAATCTTCAAGATATCATTGTTGTTCAAAGTATGAAATAGTGAAGATTCAAATGCATTTTCAATCAAATTACTTGACATTTTGGTTTAAATTTTTTCATAGATGTGTAGATCTTGGAAAAATCTTTAAAAATAAAATTTATTTATTTTCATTTGGACAAAGTATGAAAAATATAATAATGGTCAAAGTTGGGTACTTTTGTAATGGACAAAGGATGATGTGATATAATGTTGTAAATTTATCACATATCCTTTGTCAACAAGTTGATTTTTGTAAATTACATAACTAGATGAAAAAGTAGTAGTCTACACACAAAACATGCATTAAATATATTCAAAGTGAAAATATTATTTATGATAAACCAATAAAAAGGTTTGTGACCAAAAATATAATAGGATGCTACTTGCCTACCTACTTAGGCTTACCTACCTAAGTGACCTATATCTATGCTCGGTCTGATAACCTAGCTTTAAGTTTCAGCTTAATTGTTTAAGTTCAAGGCTTTAGGTTTCTAAACTTAGTTAGATACCTAGCTTTAAGCCTAGTTTAGGTTTAACCTAGATCATTTAGGTTCTAGTCACATGGCATAACCTAAGTGGCTAATGTTTAAATGCCACATGGCCTAACTTGGGTGGCCAATGTTTAAATGCCGTGTGGTAGAACTTGGATGGCTAATGTTTAAATGCCATAAGGTAAAACTTGGATGGTCGATGTCTAAATGCCACGTGGTAGAACTTTGATGGCCAATGCCTAAATGCCACATGGCATTGAACTAATCAAAATTATGTTTGACCAATCAATCAAGGTTTGACCCTAATGACCATCACACAAAACCACCCATAAAACCACTAATCATACACTTGTTGCCCACATAGTTATGACATTCTTGGTGCGAAAATGTTATGGAAGCCCAAAGAAGCAAGAATTTTAAAGAATTTTTAAAAAATTTATAGATCAACCAGTGTAATTTGGTAAACATTCGCGGGTAAAGAATGTTATGACAAGGTGCTAAA
>Ga0116227_10005309_pt1 | contig 27237 bp, 22 predicted proteins | sample S1TSphgellanicum_FD_89693 | JGI IMG/M metagenome (GOLD analysis project Ga0116227, IMG submission 89693) | Host-associated microbial communities from peat moss isolated from Minnesota, USA - S1T2_Fb - Sphagnum magellanicum MG | ecosystem: Host-associated > Plants > Peat moss > Unclassified...
GAAAAAAAAAAACTACGTACAGAGACTAAAAAACAACACCGCCTTCCGCTTCGGTCAGAAGAGAAGAAAAAAAAAGACCAATGGGGAACCGCCCGCCCCCCCCCCCCCCCCCGAAGACACACAGCCTGCTTCCCACACGTTTGACGCAAGGGGAAACCCTAGATAGGTAGTTCATGAAGATAGATAAACTGGAAAAGAAAAACCGGCAAACAATAAACTACTTACCAGATGCCCCAAAAAAACAAGATAGAGAAAGAAAGAAGCATCACAAGAACCGTCCTCACTCAGCATCACGGAAGAAAGCGACATCAACAACAAGAACCACAGAACTCAGGAACCGACACATGTGGAAGAAACATGCACAGACAGAAAGGGCATCAAGAAACGCAGAAATGTTTTTATAAAAAAAAAGAAAATAAGACAATAACATACCATGCTTCAAACTGCGAGTACAAGTCCGGCGAGAGAACGAGAAGGCCAAAAGAAAAAAAAACGATTGCAGCGAAATGTGCGAAGCACCGGAGTCGAAGAAGAGGAAAAAGAGCGGCTGCGCGTTGCCGAGAGTTGTCGAGAGCAAAGAGAAACGAGAGCGCTGGCGTGCCAGCGTCTACAAAGAGAACACACGAACATACTAATTACTAGGGTTAAGGAACCAAACAACTTACTAACTATTACGATTAGTGACTCTCTAATTAATTACGCCCACTAATAATTACCCTACTATGACTAGGTAACTTAATTCAAAACTCAAAATACACATCATATACGTATATATTTATGTATGTATTGTGACATAAATACTTTTTTTTAAAATGATTTTTCCTTTCTTAATAATCACCTCCTTTTTTCCCCTACCAATGTAGATGGAATACAAATGTGTTATTGGGCCTTTTCATGTCCATGTTATTTAGAAAATATCAAATTTAAAATTGGCATAAATGATGATGAACTATTAAAAACCATATGGGAACATAAAATGAGGGGAATAAAAGGGGGGTAGAGGAGGAGGCAAATTTTTGTGTTAACCTTGCAAAACTTTATTAATAAACACTACGCAAATCTAGAAAATGTACAAGTGAAAAAGAAAAAATGAAAAGGATTAATTTAAAAGACGTGAAACTAACATAAACTAGATGTTAAAATCTCTTTGTCTCAACAATTGACCTCTTGTAGGAGGTCAATTATGGTGATGGGGGTTGCATCTTGAAGGGGTGGAAGTTGGGAACTAGTTAAATCTACCCTTACTATTCGACTTAAGATGGAAGATGTTTGCATCTTTTGTAATGTAATTGAGATTTTTGGGCCCTACCCCCATAGGGTAGCACATTGGATCCAACTTTTGGAAGTTTTACCTTATTAAAACTGATTTGACATTAGGTGAACCAATTTCTTTGATGAAAATGTTTAAACTTTTTAAATTGAAACGAATTTTTTTGGTGTTTAAAGTGTGGACACAGTAGGTAGATGTACATCTTATCTATTGTCAAGGCTAGCGTGTTTTATGATGCCTTGTTTGACAAATAACAGTAACCAAGACATAAAGAAGAAGGCCTTCTAACCCTTTAAAGTTCCACACTACATTGGCACAATCATGTAAAAACACATCAATTTGTTTGTCTAAACATCCAAACACCTCAATTGCCAAAAGGAGGAAATAATAAGTGGGGTGTCGATCATGATAGCTTTTTTTTTTGGCTTGAATTACTTCGAAGGCAGCAAATCCTCAAGTTGTGCAAGATCAATGAAGTAAATCCGCTTGTGTTGGATCGACAATAACAACATTGGCTAGGGTGCAAATTCCATCTTTAATGAGCATAATGTTAACTCGTCAACAAAAGGAATGGAACATGGTTGAAGAAAGTGCATGTAGTTGTTCTCGTCCAACATGGAAGTTGGCATCTCATGCAATGATAGCAAAAGTGTCATGAACTACATCATAGGTGCTTGTGCACTCATTGCCATGGGCGCAATGTAAAGGTGGACACATGTAGCATTCATGGGATGTGTGCACACGTATCAAAGGATACTTACAATTGAAGGATGTGGTAATCCAAGTCACATTTAAAATGTTGTGGAAAAGGATGGGGAAGATGATCAAAGGCTAGGCCAAGTGCTTACCTCAAGGCTGGAACATGATAAGATTCAAGCACAATGCATCCCAAATATCTTGTCAAAAAGCATGTTGAAAAAGGTATGATGGTGCAAACGTTCCGAAATGGAATCTTAAAATCAAACCATTTGTTGCCCAATGAATTGTTCAAAGGGAGGAAAATACACCTTTGTTGGGGGTAATAGAAGATCGCAAGCCGCCTTAAGTTGTTATTGGTAAGGGAAAATGTTATTGTGAACTCATGTTAAAGCTTCGAGAAAGAATGGATGTTGATCGACCATAAACTAACACAGCTATGATGGAAGCTTCAAAGGCCTAGCTCTTTAAATAGGCTATTGGGGGAATGGTGGTTATTCGTACGAGGTTGATACTACCAAAAGCTACTAGGAAAGAAGCTTGTTTATGGGGTAGAAGAATGGAGACTCAAATGCATAAAATGCACGAACAAAGGGAATGAGTTGTATGATGTCCCCACCTATTGCATAAAGTTTTTGAAATATGACTCCTCTTCACACTAAATTAAAGGCATTCACCACATCCAACTAAATAACCACCTAATTAAGGTGAAGGTCCAAAATGCACTTGATACCATGGATCATAGCTTCACATCCAACCTTGGTTACAACTCCAAATTAATGCGGAAAAAAATGTGTTACAAAAACATCACAAAATTAAAGGCATAAAGTGTGGCTTGTGAATCAATACAATGTTACCCCCACAACAGTGGGACGAACTCCACCTAAAGGTTTGGTCATGGCTAAGAGGTAAGCCGCTCCAAGGATATGTGCAATTTGACATGGGATGTGACATTGAACGATACGGGAACAAAGTTGAAACAACTATGAAAATCCACTTACAAAATCTTTTGGGTGAAAACTATTTTGAAAGTGTTCAAAAACCATCACTTAAAGGCTACTTGTAAATAAATGCAACATGTGTTAGAATGCCAACTTGAAATAGTCAAATGAAAGCTCAAGGTCTTAGTTTAATTCATAATATTCCAGGAAAAGTGGGAGGAAGCCATCTAATTGAAAATGTAAAGCAAAAAAAACCAATGTGGTGTAAAAGGATGTGGGTGTAAGAGATAATGGTGCTAAAACATGAACCATTTGAAAGTATTCCCTTACACGTCCAAGGACTAACTATGGAGAAGGCATTTATGAGTTGGAGGATTATGTTGTGGAAAAGGCATTGAGTTCAAACTATCGTTAGAGTTTGGGCCTATAAAAAGAATTCCTCCTATAGGTTTTCCCAATCACCCATTAAAAATACACTTAATCGGATTCATGTTTCCTTGTGCCTTGTTGCCTTTCCATGAGGGGGTAAAGCAAAACTCCATTAGGGTAACAAAAAGAACAAATGCTAAACAACCACATCATAAGGGTTTTGTGTTAGTTTATCTAGTGAAAAATGAAATGCCACTTATACATCATGCCGGAGAGTGGTAGGGATGCGGTTATATAATCAAAGACAACAAAAGCCAAAATGGAAGGACCCAAAGACATTTAATGTCGAAACTCAAACCCATGACAATGCAAGTGGGTTGGGAGTAGGGGAGGGTATTAGGCCAAAATGGTCATGTAGGTTTAGATTAGATGGATTGGATGTCTAACAAGAATGTTAATGATGGATTAACCCTCAAAGACTAAATTAACGTCCACAAGTGGGGCAAAAGGCTCTAAGTGGAGGTTATATGCATGTTGGGAGGGTGGGGGTAGGTTGGGGAATTTGATCATGGGCAATTATAGGAGCTCATAGAATTTAAAGGGGAAAAGGTCTTACATGTGCATTATTTAGGGCGATTGAAAATGTGTTGTGTTAGGGCTCCACATTTACACGAATGGCTAGGGGTTGGTAATGGGAGCTACTAGGTGGTGTGTGGGGTTGGTGGGTGGTGCGTGGTTGGCATAGGAAAGGTATTGGATAATGGGATTATGGTGGTGTGTGAAAGGACAAATGGGTGATGTGAACTACAAGGTTCGATGAAACATGATAAACTAAGGGACATGGGATGTTTTATGCCCATGAGGAAATAGGTTTTTAAGGGGTGCAATTGCAAATATGCCCCACTTTCTAAAGATTGATTATTTCAATTCGACAACCTTAAACCTATAAAACCAACCACACAAATTTAGGTAGATCAAAAGTAACAATTTAAAAAATCATGATAAACAAGCAAGTTTTATTTCAAAGGATAATTGAACCCTAACTTTGCCATAACTTTGAACACCTTCATCCTTATTTTACTATGTTGGACACAACTTATACATTTTTGAAAACTATTGTGCAAAGATTAGGGGCTCAAAAACTTATAGTTTTTTATTCTTTGGACTACCCAATTAAAGTAACACCTAGTTTCAATAATAAAAAAACACTTTCAACTCAATCCTTTACTCAAAAAAAAGCCCTAGAATACATATGATTAGTCAATAACTAGTCATTATGTATTCACACATTCACACCTATAACACATTATTTGATTTTTTCTTTTTCTTTTTCTTTTTCCTTTGTTATTTCTTTAAGACTATGACAAAAAAAATTAAAAAACCAAAACCATGGCAAAATTGTTCACTTTGTGGTAGAAACCTTCTATTGTGCTTAATTTGTAGATAATAACCAAATTCTTGGTGATAAAAAAAACTTTTTGCGCTTGACAAAAACATAAAGGAAAAAAAAAAGGACCCGCCATAAAACAAAACCCCCAAAAAAAAAGTTACACAAAACCCACCCTCCCTTGGCCTTTTTACCTTCCTTGTTTGGTTGCATGTTGATGTTGGTGTTATTGTCATCATCATCTTCCTCCTTTGTCCCAAAAAGTGGTTACTTTCATATGTCCCACCATGCTTCCAAAATCTAGAAACTACACTTATAACTAATCTACTTCTAATGAAAATTGAAATTGAACATTGGTCCTAGAACCCTTTTTTCTTTTTTTTGAAGTGCCCCCATTACAATTTTTCCCTCTTTGTCCTTATTTGCCTAACATTCTCTCTTTCTTTTCTATATGGTGTTAATTATTGAGCACAAAAAAAGAACAATAACACCGACAGCTAAACCGCTATAAGCAATGCCATCACCACTCATGCTCCAAAGACCTTGTGAACAACAAACCTTGGCAATAAACCTTGGCAACCACTACATGTAGAAGTTGCCCTTGTTCTTTTACAACAAGAGTGAACAAGTTCCCTAAAAAGGGAAAGCCAACAAAAAAAAGGTAGGAAGAGTTCAATTTGAAACCTTGTTCAAAGATTAAATTCATGATCATAAAATTAAAATTAAAAATTAATTTCATTATTAAAGTACATTTTATATTTTTTTTTCATAAATTTTATATTTGTTAAAAAAAGTATAGTTATTTCTCATGTAAAATGATAAATTACAATGGCAAGTTTGAAATTATTTTGATTATGATTGTAGTCTTTGAGTTGGTATTATGACTACAATGGTATATTTGGTATTATTTTGAATTATTGTATTAATTATATTATGATTTTGTACAATCAATCACTTGATTTTGTGTTTGTATCATCGTATGATGTGACATGTCCCATTACTCACATTACGCATTTATGATGATATGGCATAATTTAAATCAAATACTTGATTAATTAATGAACCTTGTTCATGAATGGATGGATTCTAATAATCTTTGCTAGTTTTGGCATAATTATATTTGCCCATATACATGATAATTGCCCTTTTCAACTTTCTTACCATTTAATTCTAATTGGGATCATTTGTAATGTAATGGATAACCATAATAGGTAATTGAATAAGATGCCTATTAAGACTACCTTATAATGTGTTCACACATAATGTTAGTCAATTAACATTTTTAATCTCTAACATTAGTTTACATTAGGGTTTAGGTTTTTTCTTAGTTTTAACTCTAACAAAGTTACAACACATTAACCTTACACTCTAGATATAGACATGTGTCTACATCAAATGTCAAATTAACATTAGTTTTATAGTTATAAACCTCAAAATCATTTAAGTTAGTTTTGCATTCAAATCTAACTAAACCCTAAACTATTGATGGTTACTATGAAAGTGTTAACATACCATCAACACAAAGTTCTAGCATAAAGTTTCATCAACACGCAACATGCTGCATGATGATGCAAAAAACAAAAGCTTAAAGCTATTTGTTCATCTTTATATCATCATGTTGCCCACTTGGTTTGTTAATTGATGTGCATTTGTTTTCACATTATCATCTTCATGTCTACATTTGTTCTATTATTAATTATTTGTTGTGTTTATCGTTCGCTTATCTTCAAATCATTTACACACTTGGTTTGTTGGTCACTACGCATTCATCTTCACATCGTTATTTTCAAATCTGTAGTTGTTCTATAATTAGTGGTTTGTTTTGTTTGTTGTTTGTTCATCTTTAAATCATATGTGCATTTGGTTTGCTGGTTGTTGTGAAGGCATCTTCACATTACTATCTTCAATTTTCATATCAACTTTTTGTAGCAACAATAAGCGTTTGTCAACACAATGGACACTGACAATGAACCTATAGTTGGTTTTCTTGTTTTCTTAATCTTGTTACTACATAGTTTGTGTTTTCATATTGAACTACCTCTTTCTTTTTCAAGTTTTTTGCTAAATGTTATTATTGCAACCAACATCAAAAAGATTGTCATAATGTCAATTTGTTTGTGTCCCAAGATCACATGTAGCTTGGGGTTGTTGCCCACAAAGCATGGTCATTAGGTGAAACCAAGGTCGACAACCTAATTTTTGATCTTCGTTTGGATAGAGTCTAATGATGCACATTAGTTCCAAAATTTTCGAATGAGAAAACATACTCTGTTTGCCATTGTTAATCATTTGAGACCTTTAATTCGAAAGCAAGACACACATTACAAGATGTCTATCCCAACAAAGGTGCGAATGGCTTGTGCCTTCTACAAGTTTGCACAAGGTTATAATCTATTGATTTGTTGTGAACTATTTGTTGTGGGTTGATCAACTATTTCACTTGTTTTGAAAGAGGTCATCACAACATTCAATGTTGTTTTCAAAAATCTTATCACTTGGACATCTGGAAATAAGATGGAGATGGTTATGCAAAACTCTTTGTGGTTTCCCAAGCATTAAGGGGGCCATTAGCAATACACATTTTTCTAACTCCAAACCTAATGGAACTTTTTGTGAAAATTACTTTTACCACAAAACAAGAAGGTATAATGTTGTTTGTCAAGCAATTGTAGATGACCAAAAAAAATTCACTAACATCTTTGTGGGTCTTCCAAGAAGTCTCAATGATTCCAAAAATTTTAAAAGGTTTGTAACTTATTATTTTGTTCAATTTCAAGGATTTTTCAGTGCAAACAAAGGTTAGGAAGGTTTTGTTGGACTTTTTTGTTAGGAGATTAAAGGTATCCCTTATTCTCCTAATTGATGATGCCACACATAAAAGGAGATCACAACCTCCTTGAAATTTTGTACAACAAAAAGCACAAGTGAGCTTGATCTATTGTTGAAAATGCCTTTGACATAGCGAAGAAGACATTTCATGAACTTCAAGGGAAAACATAAATGCACATTAGCTTTGTTCCCAATGTGATCACCTATTGTTGCTTGTTGCATAACCTACTAACACATCGTCATGAGATAGACATGGAGTAGATGTTAATTATGTTGGATGAAAAAACTACCACTACTCAAAAAGGTGTTACATCAATTGAAGATCGAAAAACTTCTTATGAACAACAACATGCTGAACTTTAAGTATATCTAGGATGACAAAGAAACTTGGTTTGAACAAAAACATTGTACAAGCACATTCTACCCTTGAAGATGCAACAATGTTTTCCATGAAGTAGGAAAAACACAATGTATCTTTTCATGATTTTCTGATGAACAACTATCTACTTAAAGGTACTGAATTCCCATACTTGTTGTTTTTGTCTTCTAAAGTCATGGTAAGTGAAAAAGAAACTAAAAATGAAAGGTTCAAATTGAAATTGAAGTAAAACAAAATGTATTTTCCACCAATTTCTATGTTCTTACCTTTTGCAATATTTGTATTCATGACTTTTGCAATCATGGTTATTTCAATCATTTTTTGTGTTATTATCTTCTACAACAAAGTCAGAAATAGTTGTCGGTTTGCCCTTTGAATACATCATGCCCATTACTTGAATCAATCCAAATATGACTTGGACCATACTTTTGTGTATGTTCTTTTAGCATCTTTGGACTTGAAGTAATTCATATACATAGTATTTGATTTGAAATAGTCGATCTACTTTTTTTGAAACTTCTCTTGAACTTGTGTATGTCGTTGGACTCAATTTCCAAGCTAGTAATATGCATCATATTGATGGATGATACCAACATCTTGTTCCCTAACTCAATTGCATTCAACATGTTATTGAAAACTACAAACAATTTTTTTTTAATTCTTGTGTTACCAATAGCTCCTTTAGCAACAATAAGCAAAGGTTTGATGATTTTTACTAATGCATCAAAATCCTTATCAATTGACTTTTCTTCACCAATAATCTCATTCATGTAGTCTTGAAATGTTCCTACTAAAATCAAATGTTTTCTTGTGCGAATAGTGTTTATTACCTTCTTGCTTGCATTTGCCTTTCTTGTGCCAATTCCTACTGGAACCATGTGTTATACTTTGTTGTTTGCATTTTCTTTTGTAGTTGTCGATGGTGTAGAAGACTCTAACAATCATTTATGCTTGTTCAAAATGAAGCTGGGAGAACTAAGTAAAACCATTTTGTTTAGTTCTAACTACAAAAAATGAACTTCAAACACATGGTCATCTAGTGCCATGAGATTGTGAACATGCGAAGGATGGAGCATGGGTCGACCCCCCATGAATGAGTTGATCATCTCATACATTATTTTGTTATAATGGCAAAACACATTCAAGTTCATCTTTTCTTGCAAGGTCAAATCCTAGTACCTTGTGTTGTTTCTTATTGAAGCCATGTAATAAAAAATATACTCGAAATCTCTGTAGATTGTGCCCCATTTGTCTTTGCAAGCAATAATATTTTTTTGTAGCAACAAATGCCCACTTACATTCATTGAATCTACAATCTTCCACCACTTACAACTTGTAACACTTTCAAATTGATCTTTCGAATCAACCATGTCTAATCCTATAAGGTATTCATTTCGCTTCATTTGAATTAATGCCATCACTTCTTAATACTCCCAATTTGGCTAGCAAGATTTCTTTATGTTTGTTAATTCAGAGGTGGATTTAGACTCTGCTTCAGGAGCAACAACATTCTTAGACCTCATATGGATCCTACCTCCTCTACCTTGTGTTCTACCTCTACCTCTTGGTCATGCTTCTACATTCTCCTTCTCAAATGCATGAGTTTCTAAACCTTTTGCATATGAAATTTTGTGTTATTGAATCTTAATTAATGTTAATGAAATTGAGCAAACTTAATGAACTTGAAATGTTTAGGTACTTGGATTTTTTACATTTTTGTGTGTGAAAAAGTTGTTTGCACTTTCTTGATCCATTTGCAGAGGCAATGTTGTAGTTAAAAAACTTTGCCGATGGCATACATGCAGTTGCATTGTAATTAGGAAGTTTTGGCAATGGCATTATTGCAATCAAGTTACAGTTAGGAAACTTCGGTGATGGTGTGCGTGCAATCGTATTGCAATTATGAAGTTCTAGTGATGGCAAATGTGTAATCACATTCCAATTCCATTGGAGCTTTGCTGAGAAGCTCTGGTGATGGCTTTTGGATTTCACAAACAATATAAATTTTTGAAGCTTTTAATTTACCGTATACTTACATGGTCAATTTTGGGCTAGACAATTTAACATTCTTGCATAGTGTATTTTTTCTTTACTTTGGGTGACATTTTACCACTTTATGTTAGTTTACTTATTTTGTTAACAATGATTGCCATTGAATGCCATGTTAGATGCCACATCATCCTTAATGGTAACCATAACATGAAATGTGGATGCTAGTATTTTAACATTTTCTTGAAAAATAGTTACCACTACTTTAACAATAGGTGTGAACATAACTTTAGCCTTAACAAGTAGTTAGGTAGCCTATTTATTAAGGCTCCTTGGGTAGTTCACCCACATAACTACCTAGTGAAGGTTACATGATTAAACATGTGGAGTTTGAAGAATGGTTACACATGCTATTTATTAGGTACCTAACCAAGTAACCTATACCTAAGTACTTAATAGGTAGCCTACTTAACCTACCTTATTACCTATTAAAGCTATTTAAATATGTTAAATAAACTAAGTAAGTAAACTAGGTAGTTAGATAGGTAGGCTAGGTAGTTAGTTTGATAGGGTAACTACATTTATAGGTTAATAACTTAGTCAATAATAGTTAAAGTAGGCTACCTAGGTGGGTACATATTGCTTAAGGAGGTAAATCAAATGTTCAACTACTATGATAATGTTCATCCATTTTTGAAAATGTGGTCTCCAAATTGGATGAATGAAGGAATGGTGAGAACATGATGATAGTAAATTCAAAATTTTAATAACATTCACTAAAATTGAAATCTAGTTGTGATTTTTTGAACTTACTTAGTTGCAAATTAGTTGACATTTCAATTGGGCCAGTGACCTCGGATAAATCACAAGCCCATTTTAAACCAATATAAACAAACTCAAATTCATTTTCCTTATTTTCATTATCTCTTTGTGCTCAAATTTCTTTTCTTTTTTTTTGTATTTTTACAAAATTTTTGAAGAGAGTCCATTCCCCAAACTGCATTAACCATTTTTAACATTTAAATATTACTTAAGTATTTGGCTTCTGTGCAAATGATCACAAATAATGATGAAGTTACATCATGCTTCATCACATTTATGCACACAAATCACAATTATAGGTGGGTGATGTTCAATCATTCTCCTTATATATATAAATTTCACCTTTTAAACATGGGGCGATTTATTGGATTCAATTTCATGTCTATTTTTTCAAATTATAGGTATTTCAAGTTTCAAGTTTGGTTTTTCCTAAGTTTGAGGTTCAAATTTTCAAGTTGTATATCTATTTTTCATATTTTAGGTCTATTTTTCAAGTTCACATAGTTTATTTGAATATGTTGATAATTGACATGTTTAAAACATTGTAAAAAAATATGACCTTTTTACATCATCCCCTTGTTTTTGAGAAGGATCATTTTTTAGTGTTGTTTTTTATGAACATTTTTGCATTTGTGCACCTTAAACGATACATTTGTTTCATCTATTGAATTATGTATCATAAGGTGGAGTGAATGATGTTAAATTAGGAAATGCAAAACAACTATCAACAAGGTGTGTTGAAAATACGTGAAAAAACTAATGAAGGTAGCTCATGTATAATCACAGTCAAATTTAATGATTTGGAAACGTTGATCTTTTTTACAATGCTCTAGTTGATGAAAATTGTTAATTCAATAGATGTTAGGGAAGTCCTAGATGGGAACATATGTTTGTTTATTGTAAATGAAATAGATGATTCAATCCAAAAATGCTTTCAAAATGTATTAGGAACCACCACACTATGGGACCATGAATACATTACTATTGGGCAAGGTGTTAAGTTATGGTACTAGTAGCAAATGTGTTTGATGACATTAAAGTCAACATATATTTTCTTAATGTGTGTTTTGTAACTTTTCCTAAGCTTTTTGTTGATTTTGTTGAACATCCACAAGGTTAATTGTATTTCAAAACATACCACCCGTTTTGTAATCAAATTTTGTTTGTTTTTTATTTTTGAAATTGGTTTACTTTTACCTTGTTTAATTACAATTGCGTCTTCACCTAATTACACATGATTACAACATTTGCACTTATCTAGTTAAATGTTTGGCTCTAAAGATGAACAAATATAAATATTTCAACTTTAATTCAATTATTATTTTATTTTATTTCAATTCATGTTGAACACATTTGAATTGACCTTTTAATTTTAATTGTAGACATGTAGACATTTCCAACACATGCATGCATACATCACGGCCACATGGCATCATCCAATTCAATAAGTTTAAAATATTTTTTAATAATAAATAATTTCATTTTTCCATGATTTGATGACATGGCAAATTGTTATCCGCTAGATTGTTTTAATTTAGATGGTCCAATGTTACAAAACATGGATGGATAATATGACACAAAAATAAATGAAGTTCATCCACCCATGCCACCTTAATTTATTGTAGTTGGAAACATGTCCAATTATAATGGTAGGTTTAGTCCAAACCTATTGCCACATGGATGTTGTTTACAATTGGGTGTCATTTGCAACTTATTGTCATCAACGTTTTTGGTGGACAATTGTAAAAAATACATTTTAATTGTAATTTAGTTACACATGATAATTATAATTGAAAAACCCTGTTGAAAATGGAGTTGTAAAAAAGACATTTTCCTTCTTATGATATTGTAATACATTCTTTTGCATTGTAAATGTTTAAGAATAATAATATAATCTTTTTTTTAATTTCTTTACAATGCGTAAACCAAAAGTATAAATCATGAACATATGAACTAATGCAAGTGGCATCATAATATTTGGATTTTTTTAGAAATATGAAATATATTTAATTATAATTTTTTGAATTGATAATATATATATATATATCCTTGGATTAATCCAAAGTTATTTCCCTAATCATAATGTTAATCATAACACCTAGGAACAAGGATTAATTACAATTAAATGAGTTCATTAATATTTAATCAAATTCACATTATACCAAACACATAGGAACCTAAGCTAAACACTTAAGAACCTATGTTATGTTAAACAATTAAGAATTTAAGAACTTAGAATTTAAAGCTATTTAGGCAAAGCTAAAAACTTAAGCTAACCTAAGCCACATAACTTAGGTTTAAAATGTAACCCACCAACTTAGGGTGCAAATGTAAAGGTAGGAATCTAGATTAGAAACCTTGTCACGAACTTACCAGGATTCATAGATTCATACAAATTTTGTGCAAAATCCAATTTTTAGGAATTCATACACAAATCGCATGAATTTCGTGTTATAATATGACCGATATTTGTACATATTCAATATCTTAAATATTCAAACAAATGAGATTTATGTTTTGAATGACATACGTGAATGTTCATGTTTAATACATAAAAATTGCATAGTTTTATGCAAAATTACATCATGATAATTGCATGGGTTTGACTATGTAAATTGAACATGCTTCACATCAAAACATAAGTGGAAAAGACACATTATTCATATATATATGTGCCATTTTTACAATTAAAAACCTGTTGATTTTGCACAAACATATTTTTTACAATTTTTTCACAAATTTTATTGAAATTTCATGATATTGGAAGTTTGTGATGTTAGGAATTTGAATTAAACACTTAAAAACCTAAACTAGGTTAAACACCTAGGAACATATATTGGGCACTTAAAAACTTAAACTAAACTAAGAGCTTAGGCCATTCAATTTAAATTAATAATCTAGCCCATTTAGCCCACCAATTTAGGGTGCAAATATGAAGGTTTGAACTCGTCATTTCCCCTCAACTCCATGCTTAAGGAGCAAGTCCTCAACATTGAACCACTATTCAAATAAATGAAATAATTTGTCATCGCATGTTATTATCCACATTGTTTTTTAACCACCTAGGTATTTACTTCAAATATTTTTCCTCCTATTTATGTTACCTTGTTACCCTACTTTACATACCTATGTAGCCAAGGATATTAATAAGATACTTATGTGATTTTAAAGCTAATGTAGGCTACCCAAGCCCATGTGTATGCTACCATAGGCTAGGTTTTCAAACTAGTCTTAGGTTGTTTTTAAGTTAGTGGAAGCTATTCTAAATTATTCCCAAACTAATGTAAACTACCATAAATTAAATTCCTAGGGTAATCCTTGGTTATTCCTAGGTTAATATAAGTTACTATAAATTATTCCTAGGCTAATTTATAAACTACCATAAATTAAGTTCCTAGGATATCCTTTGTTATTCATAGGTTAATGTAAGTTATTCTAGGCTATTCCTAAATTAATGTAGGATATTTAAGGCTATTACTAGGCTAATGGGTTTAAGATTAATTTTAGCTATTTTAGGTGAGGTTTATAGGGCATTCTTGGGATATTTGTAGTTAACTTTAAATTATTTATAGGTTAATGTAGGCTATATTAAGTGATTCTAAAACTACCATTGGCTAGGTTTTAAAAGTTAATATTGGGTTATTCTTAAATTAATGTAAGATACCTTAGGTTATGTTAAGGTACCATAATGTTAGTTATTCATAGGACATCTTCTGGATATTATACATACATTATTCAAAATTATTTCACCTTGTGTTATTTTAAGGTTTTTTTCCCTAAACTATTATAGGTTATTCCACCTTATGGATGTAGTCACATTAACAAGAGCCACAACAACTGTAACACATGCTTAATTTTTCACGTTTAGAAATGGTAATTTAATTTCGTGTTGAAAGTATAAGATTTTTTATATAGTAAGGTTTATAATATATCATTGGAGCATGTGAATTAATTTGGAAAATATTCGATTAATAAAAAACTCTCAAAAATATTCATTAAACATTATAACGTGTGTTTTTTAGCACACAAAAAGACTTATAAATAAACTTCAAAACTTTTGAAAATTACATATATTTTGAAATCTTTTACATAAACATTGACATAATAATATATTTTTAAATTAATATTTTTGAAGAATTTTTTGAAAACTTAAAAATATATATTCTAAAAAATATTCCCCCAAAAACAGTCCCAAAAACATGTGGGTGTGGCTCATGTTATCCCGTTTGCACCTTTATGTTATGTTAAACTATTTGTAAGTTAATCTTAAATTATTTTATTTTAATTCATTTTAGGTTATTCCACTTTAGGTTGTTCTACATTTTTTTCCTTAAGTTATTATTGGCTAGTCTTAGGTCATTTTAAATTATTCTATCTTACATTGTTCAAAATTATTTTATTTTAAGTTATTTTGAACTATTCAAAGGCTATTCCACAATAGGTTATTTTTTGCTATAATTTAACATGTCACTAAACACCATGATTTGAAAATTCACCACAGAATAAATAAATTGTCTTTAACATTTTTAGGTTTAAACTATTGTTAAATTAACATATAAGTTGAAAATTGGTATCAATATTGATACTAATAAAGGTACGAAAGACTATTGTTGCTCAATATCAACCAATAAACATATTGTATTGACACTTGTGTTCATCCAATATCAATTGTAAAACTATTTACGTTCTATCACAAATCTTATATGTTCATAGGTTCCTACATATTTCATACGTAATCTAATTTTTCATAAGTTTGTACAAAATTTGCACAAATTTCATGCAATGGCTAATATGAATAATATATGTACATATTCAATATTTTAAATATTTCGATGGATGAAACATTATTATGGTATGGCATATGTGAATGTCTAATATACCCAAATCATATTTTTTAATGTAAAATTGTAACATGATGATTACATGTATTTGATTTAGAATTAATATCAAGACATCATAAATACTATAAAACATGATTTATATAAAAATTATATATATATATATATATATTGCATTTTGAGAATCATGAATATTGTATGAATATATATTTTTATAAATTTCACATCAATTCTATTGAAATTCCATGATATTGTTAATTTTTTTATTCAAACCCTATTTTTATCCTCTCATTTTCAAACTACAAAAAAATGTTGTTAACAATAATATGAAAACATTGTTGCCATCCAGAAAGTCTAAAGGAAAGGAGAGTGGGTTTTGTGTAGGGCTTGGTGTTGAGAGAAAGAAGGTTTCAAATGTTTTTTTTCTATTGAAAAAGTTTAAAATCTTTGTAAGGTGTTTAATTTTGGTTGTGGGTAAAAAGCCACATTGTTCTTTCTTCATTTTTTTTTTCATCCTTTTCATCTTTTTGGCACTTGATGCATAAAACTATTGCCAAATTGTGTAATAAGAAATATGCACTATTACAAAATGTGGGTGTGGTTCATTAGTCCCCGTTCATCAAACCAATGAATTCACTACTTTCCAACTAATCCCCGTTTACTAAGTCTAATGAATTCATTCAAAATCTAGTGAAATCACTTGGCGTACAAGGACACCTTTTGTGGTAGCGACAATTCTTGTTTTGAGAATATACAAAATATAACAATTAAATACGAACTTTTTCAAAATAAATGTTTTGTGTAGAAAAAATAAAACAAAAGAAAGAACCTCTAATGGGTGAGGAGAAGATCAAGTGCACATCAAGAGAGTTGCTTAAGTAAAGAGGAAAAAAAAGGTAGAGGCATTCAAATACAATTTTCATAGATTGTTGCTAATGATAATATTTTATAGTAACTCCTATTTCCTCCTTTTTTATCATCATTTTTAATCATCAAATTAGAAGTAATTTATTTTTTTTAAATCATAATTCTTTGTTGGGTTCTACCATCTAATAAAAATGTGAAGGACATTTAAATTTGTTTACTTTCATGTCATGTTTATGAATTGTTTTTGGTTAAATTATCCTAAAGATGGTTCTTATTTTGATGACATCATCAAAATGAAAAAACTAAAAGACATTAAAGGGGATTCTTCTCCCTTATCCCCCTTATGTAAAAGAAGAGGAAGATTATTCAAGTGCCCCAAATTTAAGATGAAAAAGAAGATGAATTATTAAAATAAAAGGGCAAAAAAGGCGATTGTCTTTAATTGGGAATGCCATGTTATTGGGACATGTGAAATGTGGGCAAGGGGGGAAAATGTTTTCCTCTTCCCCACACAAAGATAATTACAAAATATTGAGTAAACAATATTCCATACTTTATCATTTTTGTGAAGGTGTCATGGATGAGACCTTGATGACCTTCCATACCAACAATCCACTATTTATTGGCCCTTTGATGAACATTGGCTATGTTTACAAGGTCTAGGTCTGTCTCTCCATCATAGTTTGTGCTTCAATTTTAGAAAGTTGGATCGCCAACATTTTTGGTAGTATTCATTTGTGCTCCATAAAATGATGGGGAATATATATAAATATAGTGTAGGTGAAAAACTATGGACAAAACTAGAAATCACATGTGGGTATTTTTCCAAACAATTTTTAAACATCCTTTAAACTATCACACTTGACGTTAAACATTTTATGTCCCTTACAATGATAAATTTTGAAAATGCAAATAATTTTTGATGAAATAACTTATTTTTATTTCATACACTAATTTATTACAAAACATGAATAGTTGAAGATCATTTTTTAAAGGACAAAGGTTCCAATATTTATTCATGTTAGTCATTAAAAGAATAATTTTGTCATAAAGGTGAAATTTTGAATTTAAACTCACTTTAGATTAATACAAAATTGCCAAGGATTAAGTCTTATCATAAAGGTTTCATCCATAAGTAAAATAAATGTATTAATAAATTCATCCACGATTTCATGAATGCACATATTCATCTCCATAATTGTCTTTTGGTTTAGTCATTAGTTGTTTATTTTGTGTCCTAATTGTAAAAAATATTGTTGAGACGTATTGGCTTGAATGATGACAATTGATTTTGATTTTCAGGAATGGATAATAGGGGTCATATTTCTTGACAAATTTTATTCAACTTATGAATGTGTTTATATTTTATTAGGGTTTAAGATTTATTATTTTAAAACTACCCTAGTACCTTGGTTAATTCGACACTAATTATATATATTTAAAAATGTTGAAATTTTCAAAAATCATTTTTTCCAAATCAAAAAATATTGTGAAGGATAATAATGGATATTTAGGAATATTCCATTTGTTGAAATGAATGTTTCGAAATTAATTAATTTTTCAACAAACATGTGTTGAAATGGCTAAGGTACTATGGTATTTAATTCATTGGTGTGCATGGTTTTTTGAAACGTGCAACAAGAAATGTTGAAATTGACTAAAATAATAATTAGTTTTTCATGAAGTCAATTCATTTAAGATTTTTGGAGATGTTTATTTTCTCAAGATTTATAGAAATCTATTATTACATTGTTGTTGTTTGGGTAGTGAAATTATTCAAATTAGATAAATGTTGTTTGAAAATGAATCAATGACATTCATCATGAACATCTTTGGATGAATTGACAAGTATCCAACATGGATAGATGCCCATTTGGGAATGAATGAATGGTCTTCAACAATCATGGATGGATTTCATTCATTCACATCCATCCATTTACATTCATATTGTGTCCATATACATTTGAAGTCACTTAGTTATTAATTTATTTATGATTTGCAACAACATAAATAATAAATATACCATAGTACCATTTTGGGCATAAATTAAAATTATGTTTCATTTTGTTGAACTTTTGAAAAATTATTCATTATTTGTATCAAAAATTTAATAAATTAAAAAGTTCAACTATTAGGTTTTGAATCCTATACTTTCCATGATATCAACTTTAAACTAAGGCAATCTAAACACACAAAATTGTTCCATAACATTAACAAGACTTTGATTATTATTTTTTATAACCATTATATTATTCCATGACATAAATTATCCATAAAGTTGGAGATACATGGCACTAGAAGCCCATGTTTGCCAAATTCATGGGATGAGATCAACAAGATGACAAGAAAAAATAACATTATGGCCCAACGGGATTCGAAATTCAAAATACCACCTCAACTTGGCACAAACTGAATTCATGTCAAGTTTGGCTACCTGTCGAAAACCCATTTTACATCATTTGTGTCTCACATGAGAGACTGGAGTTGCAAAGGAAGGAAATGGGTGGCTATGAGCCATATCGACACAACCATGTGCGATAGTCTTAATTTTTAAGAATTGCATCAAGGATATTCGAGTGTGGTAAGATTATTAAGGGTTTTTAGCAGCTTGATGTTAAAATAAGGAGTGATAAGTGCGCATGGTTGTGCGGGGGGGTTGTTTTCTTTTCCAAAATACATATTAAATGAATAAAATGTTGGGTTAGTTATTTTCTTCAACAAAAAGCTAGTAATCATAATTTTAAAACTTCAATTGCGTAATTAAAAGTGAAAAATTTCTAGAAGGTTGAGGTTAAAAATGGATGCCAAATTTGTAATGTTCGGTAAAACAAAGGTCTTGTTATGGTATTTAATGGGTAGTCGTGTAAGCGAGGATGTTTGAAATTCATGAAGTAGTTGAGGGGGTGTCAATGAAAGGTCCAATGGAAATAGAACAATTTTCAAACCTTATAAACATAAGATTAATTTGAAACAACTTAATGATTAAATAAATAATGTGATAGGGTGGCAATAGTAGTATGAGTTTCATAATGAATGAAACATTTATTCAGATTATGGATAAGTTCAACGAAAAACTACAATTATTTGTTAAATCTTGGGTTATACCATAACGATAGTTCATAACTGCAGGAAATCTAGGATGCGTCGAATGGTGCAAGTAGTCCGCCTTGCTATTAGGAAGTAGTCAACGAATCAGACCGTGCAACCAATGATAATGTCCAATGCCGGGAATTAAAAACCATGCGAAGATAGAAAGGTCGTTAGTTTTATAACAACCTTCATAGACGGTTTCAAGTTCATCACTAAAAGTCGGGTCAATTTGCAACAAAATCACCAGGGTATGAGAGTTCGAAAAAATGCAATAATACCAAGCTCAAAGGGGTTCAACTTCAAAACGAACACGCACTGCTTGCGGTTCGAGATCTTCATCATGAGGATGTTACATCAATGTTAAATCTACAGATGACTCCGGAGGTGGTTCTTCATTCACTTGTGCAGCTTGAAGCCCGTAAGATGTGGCCATACGCAACGCCATAATTTCAAAGATAAAAAAAAATATCTTCAATCAAAATCAAATCAATAATGAATGTGTGGAGGACTTGTTGCATTGAGATGCATGGTTGTAATTTATAGGTCAAGGAAATTGAAGGAAATGCATAGATAATGGCTTAAAACCATGGTAAATAAAACCTTAATATCAAAGGAAAAAATGAAGGTTTAAGTAAAATTTGTTGGGGGCAAAGTGGGAAGAGGTGAAAAGGTGTTTCTCCTTCTCTTTCCATTGGCCACCAAACATTGGAACTTTCCAAGGGCCACCAAGCAATGGAAGCTTCCAAGGGCCACCAAGTAATGGAACCTTTTAAGGGCCACCAAGCATTAGAACCTTCCATTGGCCACCAAGTTAGGATTTTCCTTCACCTTTCTCCTTTTCTTTTTCTTGAAAAGCCGAATTTGGATCATTCAAACATAATTTTTGATTTGAATCTTGAGAATATTTGTTCCTATAACTTCCCTTGGGAGGAGAAGAATGATTAGTATTAGTAGATGGTGGAAAAAAGGAGAATAAAATGGATGACTGTAGTAATTTTGAAAGAATGGAAATGCGTAGGGATAGTGTTGGGAGCTTGAAATGATAGAAAAATTTCATAAACCCTCTTGGGTTTGGTAGCACTACTTTTTATTGGTTTAGGTGCAGAGCTTAAAATTTGGTAGTTAGATGCGCCTTGTAGCTATTTTTTTAATGAGTTAAAGCAAGCTAAATTTGAATAACATATGTGATAGGAATAATATTTTAAATGACTTGTGGTCTGCAGCCAAGTTTAACTTTCTACCTTTGTAAAACCTTCTTGGGTTTGGTAGCACAACTTCTTACTAGTTTGGGTGTAAAGCTTGGAATTTGGTAGTTAGGTGCACCTTGTAACTAACTTTGGATAATGTATGTGATAGGAATAATATTTTAAGTGATTGGAGGTTTGTTGCCAAGTTGAACATGGTATTGAATCATTAAAAATTAGTTTAAATGAATGATAATTTAACATAAAATTCTAAGATTTGGAGTGCTTGAACTTGGAAAATATATCTATCAATTATAAATCATAAATGATGCATAAGAAATAAATTATTTGGTTTCAATTACAAACACAATTTAACATTTAGAAATACACTTTGCATTTTTCTTTCACTGGTAGCATATGCACTTTCGAGTATAGTCACCTCATAGAACTGGGAGTAGAGGACATAAAGTCGCCTCATAGTGGTGTTTACCTATGTTGAAATCATAACTTGTAGTTGCAGAAGAATGAGAAGAGAGTGTGTCTTGTGAGAAATGTAGAGGAGAATTACAAATGTAGAGGAAAGAGAGTAGAAAGTTATAGGTCACAAAAGATAAAAGGTATAGAAGAGAATGAAAAAAAGGTGTAGATCATTGCCTAGGTTCGGCATTGGAGCAAACAAGCTTTTGGAAATTGATGCACTTGAGGACGTTTGGCTTTTGGAGACTATCATAACCAAGGATGTTTAGCTTTTGGAGATTATCGCCATCGAAAACATTTGGCTTTTGGAGTTTGCATGTAGATGCTTGTTCCAAACTTCACATTTTTTTCCAAGTGAGCTTTAGCCCAACATAGGAGAGCGTAAGAGATCATGGTTTTCGTAAGTTAAGGTGTGTAAGAGGACGAAGTGTTTTTTGATTGCCTTGTTGAAGAATTTACCTTTTGGTAAACTTTTTTTTTTATTGTTGTGGACATTTTTCATTTTTTGCCACAAGGTCTCTAATTTCCTACAAACCCTAACTAGTGGATGGCTTAAAACATCCTTTAAACAACAAGATTGTGAACCTCCACCTCCAACCTTAAAAATGAAAAACCTTATTCTCCCTCCACAAAACCCTAAATTTTTCTTGCCTTCTACCCTAGCCATTGTACCCCTAAACATCCTTATAGCCATGAAATTTTTTTTGCATACCTTAGTCCTTTCCTCCTTCCTTTAACAAATGCATTTGTCATTTTACGTATTTAAAAAAAAAAACCAATGGATGCATCAATGATGTGGCACGTCCATTGAGTAAACCGAGCTTGGCATAATTTTTTAGGTCATATAAAATGCATCATATTAGATGAAGGTATTCTTGTTGCCATGAATTTTCCTTCCATGTGGGATGCAATGAACCTAACTTCCACAAGTTGATATTCTAAAAGGATTTGGGGTGTATTTTAGTAAAAGTTTTGCTTTTAGGAATTCACTTGTAGTAGTTCATTTCCAGTGATTAATTTTTAGTGATTATAGTCTAGTGATTGTTTTTGAGTGACTGATTTAGAATGATTTTTAGTCTTCAAGTTTAATGCAGGTCTAAGTGTGTTCATGTTATTAGTATGGTTGAAGGGACAACATAGCTCATGGTAGCCATAGATGTCATCAAGTGTGAAGATTAGATGGAGACAACAATTTGAGTCTATGGTTTTTAAGAAAACAAATGCACCTTAAAAAAAAAAAAACTTAGGTAAATAATGGAATCCCTTCATCTTAACACCATGGTTGCTTCTTACATTGGTCATTTTGCAGCATATAACACAAGTAAAAAAATAGTCATTCACGTGATCCCTACCACAATATGGAAAAATGTGTATTTTGACTACTAAAAAGAATATCCAAATGCAACAATTATACAGGAGACATTGAAGGACCAGTTGTGTGACACCTTGAAGGAATTGAAAATTGGAAATTTTAATGAAGAGGGGTCAAACAAGGCAACCTTTCAAGGTGATGATATGTTAGGACGTCTAAAAACTACATATGGTCATGCTTCCAAGAATGTTTTAAAGAGACATTAGAATATGATGGATGGTGGGTCCATCATTAGGCCAACACCCCTATCTCTAGCTCCTTTGAACTTGAAGGATCTGCACCTATCCCTTCCTTGGAATACAGATTGCTTGTAGGTGATGGTGGTGAGCAGATGATGACCAAGGCAAAAATGTTGTAGAACCAATTTAAGAATATGGCAACAATGACATCTCATTATGCTTCCACCTTTGAAATCCGAGATGCTTTCCTGGTGGGGAAGGTGGAAATCAACAATGAACATAATAAAAAAATCAAAATCAACAACTTGAAAGCAATTAGGGATTTAGGGGTTATATCAAAGCAGGAATTTAAAACACAAGTTAGATAGATTTTGGACCTGTAACTAGAAGTCTCCTTGCCAACCATGTGTAGCTAGATCAAAGTTTCGGTCCCCAACCATTGCATATGTGAGGTCCATATGCCTCCTTTGTAGGAAATTAATGAGGATAGCTACAATTCGAAACAAATGTGTGAACTTGGACTATGTGGAATCAAACCTCTTCATGAGGCATCTCCATTTTCTATTTACTCCACCAATCCCCCATTCCACTTGTACTTTAAACCCTGCATGCATTTTGTTGTATGCTCACATTGCATCTTAATTAACATCTAGTGTAAACTTTCATTGCCTTATGTTTCACATAATAAACATTTATTCACCCACATAACTTGGATCTCCTAGTAGGTATTCAAAGTATTCATCCCCATGGGTGAAATATTGACGCCAATTTTGGTACACATTTGAGTGTCGTAAAATGCTCACATCATGATAGGAGCATGGGTAGCCCGGGTCTACATAAATGAACAATTCATGATGGTCCACAATAATTGTGTTGTTCATTGCATATATTTGTTTTTCCACCCATTAAACCATGTGTGATGTGTTTCATTTTACCATGGTTTGCGGATCTCGATCGAAGTGTTGTTAATAAACCCAATACAACCAAGAAACTCTTGCAAATGTGTAGCCAATAACACCCTCTCTTCAACTGTGGGCCACTGGAATTACAAAGTGCATTGTTGATGCATGATGCAATGAACAATGCATCATCACATAATGCAGATTTAAACCAATTCCACATGAATGCATTTTACTTAATGATGTTAGCATGCTTCATGTAGAGAATGAAATTAAAGAGATGTTGTTTAGGTGTCAACTTGGATGGTTTGCCCGATACAACTAGTACTTCATTTCATTTCATGCAAGACAAAAGAAAAAAAATTGAATTTCGTAACCTTAACCTTAAATGTAGACTCTAAATACCCTTAAAATCAAAACCTTAATGCACAATTTGCCAACATATAACACATCAAACCTTAACCCTAAAAACAAATCCTAAAAACCCCTAGATGAAAACCTTAATGAATAATCTGCTATCAACTAAAAGACCAGACCTTAACCTTAAACCCTAACCCTAAAAACAAACCTTATAAACCTCTAGACTCAAAACCCTAATGAACAATTTGCTAGCAACTTAAAAATCAGACCCTAACCCTAAACCCTAGCCCTAAAAACAGACCCTATAAACCTATAAACTCAAAACCCTAATGAAAAATTTGTGCCCAATTAAAAAATCAGACCTTAGCCCTAAACCCTAACCCTAAAACAGACCTTATAAACGTCAAGATTCAAAACCTTAATGAACCATTTGCACCCAACTAAAAAATCAGACCCTAACCCTAAAAAAGACCTAATAAACCTCTAGATTCAAAACCTTAATGAACACTTTGCCACCAATTGAAAAATCAGACCTTAACCTTAAAAACAGACCCCAAAAGCTTTTAACCTTAAAGGCTAAATGAAGAGATTTTCCTAATTAAAAAAAAAAAAACCTTCAAGATGTGTCGTGTGAATACATATCGTCATACAACATGCATTGCTGACATACCATACTCACATACACACACAAACACATAACATGAACGAGAGCATACACAAATACATGTGTACTGACGCACTCCTAAGTCCCTTGCTAGACCCACTTGAGGGTCCAAGTACGTTGAATTGCGGAAAGTTGGGACTTGAGGGCCACTCTCAACTTCCAGCACTAAAAGGGGGTAGAGGGGCGTACTAGAAGTCCCGGGATTAGACTAGGAAGAGGGACAAGTATTATCTCACTCGAATCTGCATCCAAAACCAACCACAAGAGGGTTAGTTCACATTCGGAAACACCTTTGGATGTTGGGACAAGTCACGGGCACTTGGATTCACTTAACTCACCACGGCCCGGACTCAGGGGAAGCCACCACCTTCCCCCATATAGTATTCTCTGTAGCTCTCGGTGGAGGCTACATTCAAATGGCTCTTTTTCCTGGGACTCCCAAGGAGGAGTCCTGAAACTGTCCCAGGTTGGAGTCTCGGGACTTTGGGAGCTCATATCTCCCGGCTCCAACCTCCGATTGGAGTGACCTCTAAACCAAAGTTGTAGCTATCCTCAAGAGCTTTCCAACACCATGTCGCACTCCTTTAGCAGACATCGGGAGGAGGTCAATTCTTGACTTTTAGTGGTCGGGAGTCAAACTGCCAATTTGATTCCCGGCCCTTCTTTTGCCCATAACTTGGGTTGCAGATATCCAAATGGCACATGCAAGGTCATTTTGAATATCTACATTTCAAAACCTTTCCATTGATATAATGAACACCTCAATGTGAGGTGTTTTGACCCTTGAATTCGAGCTCTGAGTTTTTGGGAGTCTCGGAAGACTCCAACTTCCCACTTTTGGGGGTGTGAGTTTCATCCTCACACTTATCCCAAAGTGGGGTTGCGACATGTACCACAACTCGAAAAAATCATGATAAGGATCTACTATCATAAAATTTGTGATGCAAACACATACAGATAAGCCAAGCCCATTCCACTCAGAGAATTTAAGCTGATGCTAATGGGACACCATAGCTCGAAGCTCCACTAACTCCAACTACTCCCAATGTTTTAGGCTCAACTCAAAGAACTATGTTCTTTGAGCCCTCTCTCACACTTTATACCCCCACTCACAACATGAGGGTGAGTCCTACCAGAAGAGCCACTCTCCTCTAACCCTAAACCTAGAAACCCTAAATAAGCACTACTCGCTACCATAGCACACTATATGTTATAGCTAACACACATATGGTCATGACAATTGTCGTGCGAATACATATCGTCATACAACGTACATCGCTGACATACCATACTCACATACACACATAAACACATAACATGGATGAGAACATACACAAATACATGTGTACCATAACTGGCCCCCCTAGCTGGTGGTTAGGTCCTTCTAACTTCCAGGTAGCCTTATACATCTTTTACATGTTATACACCTTTGCGGGTGCACGAATCAAAAGGTCGGGTGCTATGTTGCCCCATCGTTAGTTGCCCATCTACAATCCATACCATGTGAAGATGAAGTCATCTACCCCCCCAAAGTACAATGAGGACAAACCCACCGTGTAACAAGAACAACATCCATAGGTGGAGTCATGCACGCCATGTGCCAACCCCTAGAACATCTATCACACACCAACATATTGGCTGCTCCACCTTTAGACCCACATAACATACACCTCAAGCCGGCCCGTACAACTGCCAAACTTGGGTCAACTGTACCATCCACATTTGGGAGGTGACATGGCGCACAATTACGCACATGGTCCTTCCAAACAACACCATCATGACCTTCCAACATGAGAACTCCAGAAGCTAACACCTCTCGCACTCGTAAGATAATGCGACTTGTCGTTACATCCAATGTCATTGGTGTAGTTTGTTGCAAACAAACATAGTCCCCCACATGGAACCTACGAATCGATGGTCGATAACTTCCACCCCGGATAATCGCATATCGTAATGTATCCTTGTGTTGAGCAATGGCAAGGTTTTCAAACGCTGCTGGCATAACTCTTCGAAAGAGTTCTGCACGTTGAAAACACACCTTCAACCACATCTATGGGTCATCAAGGTTCACCACCTCATTAGACTCAACAAATTGTTGTTGGCAAGTCTGGATTTCAGCCGTACAATAAAAAATAAGGTGAGAAGGAAGCCAAGGATGCTTGACGATTAAATCGATATCCCATGGCCAACCATGGTGATTGAATATCCCAATCCCCTAGGTGGCCTTTCTGCAAGCCATATTTGCGCAATGTCCTCTTCACCGTTTGTACCACACGCTCAGCTAAACTATCTGCCACTGGATGATCTCAAGACGTGGTTGGGTGATCAATCAATGCCTTGTCACACAAGCACCCTATCAAGGAATGCATACGCTACTCCCTCGCTGGACTTGGCAGGGGACACTAGAAGAAAAACATGTATTTTCGACTGCTCTTTGCGACTAAATTTTAGTCGCAAGAGACATTTTGCAACTAAAATCCTTTTAGTCGCCTAAGACAAGTTGCATGTGAAAACTAGTCGCAAATGACAAAGAATATAAAGTCAACAAATACATTTCATCCTTTGACTCCATTGTATACGTATTGTCACATGCGACTAATATGCGACTATTTTGGTCACAATTCA
>Ga0116227_10005310_pt1 | contig 27233 bp, 13 predicted proteins | sample S1TSphgellanicum_FD_89693 | JGI IMG/M metagenome (GOLD analysis project Ga0116227, IMG submission 89693) | Host-associated microbial communities from peat moss isolated from Minnesota, USA - S1T2_Fb - Sphagnum magellanicum MG | ecosystem: Host-associated > Plants > Peat moss > Unclassified...
AAAAAAAAAAAAAGAGAGAGAATGAAAGAGCTCACTTATATAGTTCCATCTAGAAAAAACCTTAAAATTCATTCTATCTAGTCATAAAGCAAACTGTAAAATAACTTTGTAATGAAACAAAAAAAAATGCCCAAAAAAAATCCTAAAAAAATCCTCAAGTGGTTCTTCCTCAAAAAAAATGTAAAAAAAGGTTCCAAAGAAGTGCCTCAAGTGTACCTTCAAAAAAGAAAAAGTTATCAGAAAAAAGAAAAAAGAAAAAAAGTTACAAAAAAGTTGATTAAGGGTGCCTTCAAGGAAAAAACAATTGCTGAAAAAAAAAAAGTTTCAAATCTTATTTCACCCCCTATTATCAGCATTGGTCTCCAGTTTCATGATTTCATCCCTAGACATGTAGACATGGGGACTTTCTGAATAACTGAAAATTGGGGACGAAACTGGGACAGAGTGAGACAAAGTATGAGACTGGTGAGGACTTTACACATAACTTTAGTAGGAAAATCTTTGAAATTCTAAACTTAAAATCAACCTGTCCTCTTTTCCACATATGAGTGTTCATTTCTTATGAAAATTTGGTTGTCTTTGTTATTAATACTTTTTTAAAAATTAGGTTTTAATCAACATCCTGTTCTAAAAAGCAAGACATCTACTAAAAACTTGCATGACATATTGCAAAATAATTTTATAGGGACCTTGTCCAAATAAGATATCTTGCACCTCCAGATTCACATAAAATAATTTCACAAAAGAAGACATATAAAATCAAAGTTTTCAATTCTAGAAAATGTTGATTTCACTATCTAACAGTTTTGTGATGTAGCCATATTGGCAATCATTCAAAAGAGGGAAAAGCCACATTCGGTTACATGTGAGAGAGGAAAGTAGAAAATTTTAAGAATCTTGCTATATTTCGAGGAGAACTTGTTGTCTGAATATGACAAATTCAGAAACAAAATCCTTGAAATCTGAAGACTTTGGTGCATTTTTCTCACCAAAAAAAAAGAGATTAACTTGAACACACTTAACTAAGATGTAATTAAAACATATTATTTATTTGTGTTTTGAAATTCAATCAAAAAAATAAAATTCCATACCCACAAAACCATGCATGAGGTCCCTCATTTTGCACCATCTAGCTTTTTGGAGCAACTACACTCCTACCCACTATTTAGGCCTCTACGACTACTGGGTTTAGGAATTTGACAAGGGCCCTTGCTTTTTCACACTTATAGGCAAATTATGAAATTGCCTTTTAAGAGGGATAGGCAACCTTGATTAGTTGTTTTTTTGTTTGACATGCAACTTTAAAAAATGTTTCTCACATGGAAATTATATGAATGAACGACATGAACAAACCATGACTTGCAAGAAAAAACCACAATAATTGAAGTCAAACATGATATCAATAAAAAAAATACTTGATGGTATGTAGAGCCTCAAAAAGCAAATCCTATCCTCTTATAAACAAGTTCAAAGTTCAAACCCATCGTCACTATATTTGTCCAATGCTAACACATCATCTTGAACAAAATAAATTCAATTAGTTCTATAAGTGAAGAAAGATTGACAGTTTGCATTGTAATGGACCACAACATGTGCAAAATCAGAATTGTCCAACAAACCATACCTACCAGTCATTAGAATATCTAACATACCCAAGAATAAGATTATATTCACAAACTTCCGATAATGAGCCAGAGGTAGAAGGCCTCAAATTTGTGTATTTTGTGCATTAGGTGACACATATGCAAAATGCACTTGTAAGATGCTGGATGTATCTTGCACCATGCCCAGGCTCAGGTTTCGGGAAATCATGCTTCTTTGCTTTGAGCTGCCAAAATGTCTTTGCATGTCATTTCAATGCAATGGGTACAAATGATGATTTGGGTGAAAATGTGCCAAAGTCGCCACATTTTGAGTGATTGTTTTCTGAAGCTACCATATTTTGACAATAGGTTCTTGAAGGTTGCCAAAGCATAGCAGGATTCTTAAGATTTCCCCGCTGTCCTCTCTGAGCTATAACCAAATTTGGCTCATTCCTCTTGAGGATGATTGCCACTGTGACTACATCACAAAATTGAAAAAAACAAACCCTGACATTGATCACTATACAACTAATTAACATATTTCAGAACTTTACTCCACAATTTATAATCACAATATCTCAAACAGGGTTGAAACTTGAAAGTGCTGATGAGTCGCTACAATAGTTTGGTTGAGTCGGTTGTATTTATCAAGGTTCATAAGAGGCCTTGATCTTTATTAAATTGGTGTTTTACGCCTGGAGAATGATCTGCAACCCTTATTGATAGCCAGTAGAATTATTGGGGTTGAGGGTTCTCGGATGAATCAAGGAGGATCTAGAGGACTTATCTTGCTAAGAGTTACATAGCACTATCACAGGTGCTCTTCTGGATGCATGTTGAGTAGGTTCCAATGGGTCATGATCAAATGGCCTGGAACTGAAGGAGGCATTCAAGGTGAATTTTCAGGTCAGGTTGCAAAAGGTATACATCAAGTATACAATCATACAATCAGTTGTGATGGGTGGATTTCATTTGTGCACCAAAGAAATTTTCTATTGTGAAACTGATTGATCCTCCGCTGGGATCAAGTGGGGTTGAAGGTTCGAATTTTGCCACACATCAGGCAAAAGCAGGGTTGGTACCTGATGAGCATTTCATGCAGATTAGTGTGGCTCAGCAAGTCGTAGACTGGAAGCCAATTTGACCAGCCTCACCATCAAAAAGGATTAAGTGATCTTGCTGCTGGACGTTGCCTAAAATGCTGAGGCCAGAGCTACCAGCCATGGCTAGGCATTGAACACTGCCAGCATCGTTTGCATAAATAAAGAGATTCTCAGGTGCCAAAGTGAAATCTGCATTGGTAAAATGCAGCACTACGCTGGGTAATGTTGCAGCATTCACTGCACCTCCAGTATTGAAACATAAATCCAGGCCATATTGATCTCCAGAAACAAGTGGATAAGTCAAAGCTGCACTGATGGCCTGTCCAATAGTCCACAATTCCACAACAAAATAGACAGACAGTTAGTACTTGAGCATTAACCCCTAGAGTCAGTTCTATATAGCCTTGAGACCATATATGTTCATGAACTAGACCACATGCTTGTACTTTGGGACAAATAGTGAGTATCAACTATGGGCAGATTACATGAAGATGCCTCTGTGTTGACGCATGATTTGAAACATCCATAAATCAGCTCAGCTGCATTGAACTGAGTTGCTTCCAAATTTGCTGTAACAGTTTAACAAATTACCCTAAACCCTTGTGCCACCAATCTTTGTTATACTACGACTCTCCATAGCTACAAGTCATTTCACTGATGGATTTATCCGGAATATTAAGAGAATGAGAGAAGGCATTACCGTCCGTACTGCATTATATGCATCTGTGTCCAAATAAGTAATAGTAGTTCCAGAGTCCACAATGACTCCACCAGTTCCAGCATCATCAATGGCAAAGCTTCCATCCGGGTAGTCCACAGCTGTACCTGCAACACTTACACCATCCAGACCTACGTAGTAATAAGTTGGGTTGGCGGCATTCGGCACAATGGGCGTGTATGCAAGTCCTCCTGATGTGACGGCCCCATCTCCAAAGATCAGTGGACTGGTGTTTGGACTGTTATAGTTCACAAGGCAGTAAGAGAATTTCTTGCTCACTGTAGTACTGATCTGAGACAAGAGTGAAAGAGGACCTTGTCCCAATCCCAGTAGTCCACCTGCAGGTGAAAAACTGCCCTCGTTGGTGTGACCACATCCAAACCCTATGTCAGGGATGCTGCCTGAACCCAAAGTCACTGTATCTGTAGCAAAATTCCCATTTGTTGTTGATCCGTCTCCATAACCATACTCGTATTCACAGCCACCTCCACAGCTCACAACTTGAATATCCTGGAACAAACCACAGGTAACCAACATAGTTGGTGCACAAAAGTTAGTCTTATTAGATCAACTTTCATGCAGCCTGCACCTCAAAAGCAAGCTTTTCAAGACTTTGGAGTTGAATAGAGCTCATTGCTTATACCATGTTTTGATGGAGTATAAACCAGTGTTTTAATTTTTGAAGAACCATCAATTCTGGCTCTTCAACTATTTTAGAATCAAGGAACCATCATCAGTTCTTGTTCTTTGAAAAATAATTCAGAATCAAAGAACCACTGATTCCAGTTATTTCAAAAACCTTAAACAACTGGCACTTTTCATGAAAGAACAGGCAAAGAACCAGAATTGGCCAAAAAATAGCCATTGGGCATGATGATAAATCTAAGTTAGATGAGTAATAATTGAGTGGGATTCTCTTTAAACACTTGGATGAAAATGCTCTGGAAGAATTCACAACCATTTTGGCCCCAACAGACATTGTGTATCCAAAAAATAGATGTAAATTTCAGGCTCTAACATTCCTTTGTGTTTTAAGCATTGTGTTATAATCTACACAAAACTATTTGACTAGAGGTGGAGAACATAACAAGAAATTAAGGGATGCCTACAAAGGCAAGAAGAGTAAAGAAAAGCAAAAGGGAGAAGTAATCTAACACTACCAACTTCACAAAGACTTAAATCACTTGGAACTCATAGCATTCCTGGGTGAGTTGGAGGCTAGAAGATAGAAATGCAATAAGACCCTCTTGCTTAGATTGATGAACTCACCTGTAACTGAGCACAGATGGGTACCCAAATGCTCTTCTAGAGCACGGATGGGCCACAAATGCAAATATCTAGAACAATGTTCAGACCTGAACATTGGCTCAACATTTCCACCTCTTTCGCAATGGGATGGAGCTAGAGTTGGGGTTCTGAATGGAGGCTAGGAAAGAAGAAATCCAGATAAATTTGTTAATTGCCATAATGACTAAAACCAAAGTTACAAACTTTCCAAAAGTGGCTCAAGGGAGTTTTTCTATAGAATTACTGGACTAGAGTTCAATTTACGTGGCCACATCTATATTTGGTGATTAAGCTCCTGAGTTCTGACTCATGTTCTGTCCTTTCAACAATCATGGGATTAGTGGATGGAAATGTGTTTTTGTATCATCTAGTTACAGTTCCAATATCAGATGGATCACTATTGAAATAGACCCTACACACATAGCAGATTGTCACATCCTTTTGCTATACATTTAAATGCACAATCAGTAACAACAAACACTGCAGCAAACCCAATTGACAAAGTCCACCTTCTTTGTGAACATGATGTAATTGTTAGCTGTTTGAGCCCATCACCTTGAAATTAGTGCAAGTAGTAATCTTAGAATTTACTTTATTTGGCTATGTACAATAATTCCCCAAGTTGCACTAGGTTTGCAATGGAGGTTCTTCTAGACTCCAGGCAGAATTGAATTTCAGTTTCTTATTATGAAGAGATGTGTTAATATTTGAAAGTAGTGATTCAGAGCCTTTAGAAATTCAAATTAAGATTAATGCTCTAACAATGTCTCAGGCCCACTTGGGGTGATCTATCTTGTAGTTCCTCTTTTTACATGAAGACACCTTGACTATGGAAAGCTAAAAACATAAAAAGGTTTTAAGTGAGGGGGGCGAGAAGTGGGTTGTCCCACGCAATCATTTGGAAGTCCGCCCCCTCCCCCTTTGTCTCCCAGGCCATAGCCCAATAAAAAGCAAAGCTGTGAAGTCATTGCTTTAGAAAGCTCAAAGGCCACTCGATTGGAGGTACTGGGCAGTGCCCATTCTAAGACCTGAGACCACTATTTATTTTGGGTGGACAGCACTACTAGGACTCTCGTGATTGAAAAGTGACAATTTCCCAGCTTACAATGAATATACCCATGAACAGGGGTACCTATCTACTACAGGTTCTACAAATTCCATCTTCAGCATGCAAAGAAAGGCTAGAGTGGTGTTGTCGTTTTTCCCAATTTGTGTTATAGCTGAGATGGCAATCCTCCATCAGAGGATTTAGCCAAATTTGGCCATAAAAATCATGAAAGCAAGATGATTAGAGCATCTTTCTATCTTTCTGGCTACCTACTGGAGATTCAAACAGAATCTGGAGATTTATTAGATTATCTTCAAAAAATTCTTAAACTTGCTGATCTAAAATTTTAAAAACTGTTTTTTTAGCCAATTTGGAAACAAAAAAAAGAGGGAAAAAAAAAAGGTTAAAAATGGAAACGGTGTGCCAGGGTGACCCAGCACCCACCAGCGATGGTGTGTGGACAGGAAAACCCTTTTTCATTGTATTTCTATATCCCATAATTAACCCACACGGCCAGAGTGGTTAGTTATGTACCAACCATAGATAGATGCATCTACCTACCTAGTAGCCACCAAGTACGTTACATAATAAACTCTTGCATTCCCTACCTACTTAAATATGGTACCTACTCACATACATAGGTCTAGTGTAGAAGGGTAGTTTACAGGATAGGCCTGATACCAAGATTCCACCTTGGTAATTGAACAACAACTGGGTGGGTGCTGGGAACTGACTAACCCTAATTTGATCCAGAAAGATGGACCCAATTTCCCCTCGTAGATAACCCAAACCCTTTTTTTTGGGTTTCCTCTTGGGATCTAAGCCGTGGTACCAACTTTTATTGCATAGAAAGAAGGAAATTCACATGATCTAAGAAAACATGTTATAAGTACACTCCTTTCTTTTGCAACAAAGTTGGTGCACAGGGCTCAGGAAACTGAAAGTTACCCACGTGGTAGAGTCTAGAGAGAGAGAGAGAGACACACACACACACACACACACACACACTAGTCCTGTCTTAATATACATCTTAATATAGCTGGCCACAATTTCCTAGATCTTGGGTAATGCTGAATCTTGAGCCTTTTTGGTTGGCGACAAAATTCACCTTATTTTTTACACATGTATAATAATACTAAGATGCTCTTTAAAGACCCAAACAAACCCAAAAGAAAAAAAAAAGTTCTTTGAAGGTGGTTGTTGTTCATCATGCCATAATTCTTGACCAACAGGTGTCAGGCTGAAGAGTCCTAGAGGGAGTACATCAGAAGGTGTACTTGCTGGAGTACTCTAGTGACCGGCCATCAATAAACTAGTTTCTCAACTTCAAGGATTGAACTAGAGCTCAAAGTTGAGTAAATTCATGGCCACCAGCCAGCCACCACAATGTAATGAATGGAAACTGAATGATTGAAGGAAATATGCATTCACCAGCACTACACTCATAAGTGGGGGCTACAACCATTCAGAAGAACCTAAATTGTTCGTCATGTAAGGTTGAATTCATGGGTTGTAGACTTGTACGTATTGCATGATCTTTGTTTTTCTTAACCTCTGGACACCAATAGGTTAAGATCACAAGCACGGGATGCAAGTGATTCAATTACCAGGCTTGCAGAAACTGACAAATCAAAAGCCTCGAGATGCATCAAATTGCAGCATTAAATTGGCTAAATGGTTGATTCACAGCTCCATATATATATATATATATATATATATATATATGTACATGCAGGTGGTTATACTAAAGTCTGCACGCTACTCTTCAGTTGAATCTGGTTAGGCACTCATCCAAAACTGTACAATATGCTTACAATTGCAACACTCCAAGAAGAGAATGTGGTTTTTCTCACACAAAAAGCCACTCATGACACATGTACATGAGGTAAACTTTGTGGATTCATTCATTACAAGGTAGAATATGCGATGTTTATTGTGGCATATATTACATTAAAACGACAATTTGGCATTAGTTAATGACAGATATAACACAATTGTAATATGTGCCATTACCTAATGCCAAAGTGTCCTTTTAATGTAATATATGTGTTGGGAATTGCATACAAACTTACACAAATTTGAAGGAGTGCAGCTCTGCTTCATGTGGTTTGGAGCAATTAGTTCATATATAGTAGTTCTTATATAGTACTAGCTCAGATTCAAGAGGAAGAATTTGGTATTTGGAAGAGGAGGGGGAACGAATATTCAGGGCAGCTAATTGCAGTTGGGTTGATGAAGAAGGTTCATACCTGGCACAAACCGTTGCCACAATTGAGGCCTTGGTAGGTGGATGAAAGGGAGGGGTTGAAGGCGTTGCCAGTTTGCGGATAACAAGAAGTGCAAGGCAAGCACTGAGTCCATAACAAATCACTTCCTGTGTCCACAATCGCAGTGAAGGTTTGTGGAGGCGTCCCCAGTCCAATCTGCGTCAGGTACTCTCCATTGCCTGCTGATACTGGGACGCTGTATTCCGCTGCTGCATCCAGCTGGTGCTGCTGCTGCTCCGGCTTTGCGGCTGCAGCCGCTGATCTACTACCGCGGGCTTGAATGGAGCGGAGAATTGAATCTCTGCGTATGTTGCTCCTTTTCACGGCTTGCACTACTCTCTCGCCCATGCTCTTAGGCGCACTACTAGACTCCCCCAACGGAGACGAAGCTGGCAGGTGATCTCTGTGAACAAGCTCTGCTCTCAGCACCTGCACAGTAGTAACCATCATGCACCTCGCGTGTCAAACTAGCTTAGCCTAGAATCAGCGTTAATTTGGGATTCACATATGATCAGCTGCAGCTCACTTCATGAGCAAGCAAGCAAGCATAGTTGTTTTCAAGCACAGATGGTTTCCAACAGCTCTACAGCTTGAAGAAAACATGTCCAGAATTGCAAACCTAATCAAAAAGGAATATTGATCCCATTAGCTAGAGCAAAACAAACCAGCAAATCTCTCCAAGTCGAGAACGGCAAAAAAAGAATCAACAACAAGTAGTCATAGGACTAGCTAGTAGTAGATTGCAGCAGGTTTATATATGCGTACATGGCTTGCCAGATGACGATCTCCAGCAGTTCCAGCTTGCAAATTCTCGTGCACGGTACTCTCAGAGTTATAGTGACGTTGATCAGCAGCAGCAGCAATTACAACTAGCACTAGAAGCACTAGAAGCTGGAGCTGCAACACTACACCACGTTTTCCACTTCCCATGTTCACAAAAGTCGGGCTGATCGAATTCCCTGATGCTGCACGCCCCCAATTCAGCTTCCCACTTCTTGCAGTAAAATAAACTGGCAATTGGAAGCAATATCCAATATCTACAGCTTGAATCTATGCAGTCTAGATCAGACAATTTACTTGCGTGAGTTCAGGAGTTCTCTTCCAGGACATGGAGCAACTTGGAACGGATCAGTCTCTGATCTAAGTCCTCATGTAGTGCTCTAGAATTTCTAACACAAGCTAGCTAGCTAGCTAGCTAGACAGTCAGGGAATTTACTGGGCTCTACTTAAGCTCTGCACCTGCAAGCTCAGATTCCTCAGTGTTTGTACAAGAGAGTTTTAAATGTTGCCAATACTTTCTTCTAGAGCTGCCAGGAGAAGTCGTGGAACATCAACTGAGGATCAAGAAAGCGTGTACTCTACAACTACTAGTTCAGCCCTGGGCAGGTTTGGATTTTGTACTGGGTATGAGTAGTAGCTGGTGATGATGATCATGAGAGATTGTGAAAGAAAGGCTATGAACATGATGGGAAAGGTTGAACCCAAGTCTCCATAATAAAGCAATGAAAGAGGATTCATTTTGCCCATGGACACATGTATTCATAATCATAGCTGGAACCAAAAAGGATATCAAAATTATACTAATGAAAACTGCAAATATACTAAACAAATAAATCATGGAAAAAAATTTAAAATTTAAAATTATATATATATATATATATAAACTTAGATATCATGCTGGCCCAGTAATTTTCATGCTATAAATAAGGAATCTACCACTAACTACCAATGCACTTTAAAAAAGGATTATTTCCAAGTTCCAACTCTTCGCATTACCTTCTCACTTTTTAACCCAAAAAAAAAACCCCCCAATTCATTGATCACTTGCACATGTATGATGAATACATTGATTTTATTACATGACTACAACTCAGGTAGGTGTCTATCTATAGACAAAAAGCCATTCTCTTTATCATTTGCATGTGCATCATGAATACATTTTATGCTCAATATACCCACCCATCAATATAGGGGTTTGGCCAAATTTCATTTCAAAGATGTTACTGCTGAAATTGTGGATTTTTGAACTTCCAACCTTTGTTGCAAGAATGATTATCCTTGCTAATAAACGAGCACACTAGTTAATATATAAAGGAAATAAAAGATATTTCTCAGAAGAAAGTCTAGAAAATTTTCTTCCAACTGTGAGTTGCTCAGTGATATGGAACCCTTTAGAACTCATGATCTCCAACCACCAAGAAAACCCAGTATGAAACAAAGAATTCCTAGGCTGCCCAGGTGTCAGACGAGTGTACTTGTTACAATGCATCCAGTCATTGGCTTCCATTAGACGGCAAGGGGTTGAAATTTGGTCGACACAGATTTTGGACAGAGAGAACATTGGAAGAAAGTCAATATAACAATCAAAAAAGGAGTCCAACCTGGGCAGCCCTTTTGCCCTGACTCCTGAAAACAATCCTGACTGTACAATTGACAAACCAAGCAAAAAATATTATTCTACATGGAACTTATCTCAATAACCACACATCAACAAGTTTCAAAAATTTCTGAATTCATAAACATTTCAAAGATGAAGGTGAGTTTTGAGTTTAATGTTTGGCTGAATCCCAGTTGAGTTGACTGTGCAAAATATTTGGCAGTTACCACTTGTCAGTTTTGTGTTTTGTAGAACCTTCAATGTTGAAGATTTCTCAAAACATTTTGGAATCCAGTCCAATTAAAGCTTGGGTCAGGTTCTATTTACATTAAACATAATTCAAACTAAAAATTATGTGCACTATTTATTTTGTTCAACGAATACATCGACCCCCAGAAGAAAAGATTTCATGTTGTTAATCATGTTCAGCCAATTAAAACTACCAAAACACAATAACATTATTAATGTTGAGCAATTATCAGAACTGGGTGCAAAGAGCTAACCCCCAAAGGTGATCAAGGTAGTTATTAAGGTTCAAAATTGTAGTTCTCTAAAAATGAAGGAACCAGTTCAGATACATAACCATGGTTCTTTTATTGGTTCTTTCATAAAACTGTCAATTGTTTGAGGTTTTGCGAATAACCCGAACTGGCAGTTCTTACATTCTGAATTTTTTTCCAAAAAGTTGAAACCAGCACTTCTCTGATTCTGAAATATTTAAAGAACTAGCCTAGAAACAATGGTTATTAACAAAACCAAATTTACACCCATGCAACACCAAGGTTTACACACTGCAACTAGCCATGGTCCTCTGATACATCATGTTGTTCCACACAATGGCTCTAGAATTGATGTGCTATCACAGCCCAGAGGTAGTTTCCATATTTGTGATCTTCTATGTTATTTTCATATGAGGAGTGAAATTATTCAGATTGTAACTTGTGACAATTATGATGGTTTTCAACACCTCAGCTTCATATTTTCATGAAAACTCATTTCACTATATTTGAAAGATTATTTAATAACAAAACTGACCTTAAGGTAAAATAGGCTCTGACTGAATGGTGGAGGAGTGAATCTGCATGAACTAGAATATCTATGAATTCCCCTCATTTCAGGGAACTTGAATACTCATTCTCCCCTCATTCCACTAAACTAGAATATCCCATCTCCCCTGATTTGCAGCTCTAGCCTCAACTTCTGCAAATCTTTCAACTGTTTAATCTGATCTACTAAGCACCCAGCTGCACTCCAGACCTGAATGAACTGAAAGCTCTTTAAAATATTTTCACAAATCTGCAGATGACAGCTTGTTCATTCAAACATTGTCCAAATTTATGGCATTATGCTTTTCACGTGCCATTTAATCCTAGGAAACTCCTCAGCATTATGCTATTCATGTACCACTTAATTGCTAGGAACTCCCCAGCCTCAAAGAATGTTGCCAAACTCAACTTTTGTAGATTGAATCAGATAAACTTAACTCCTAAACTTCAGGGAAAGCCAAAAAAATATACACTCAAATGTGGACATGGTGACAAATGCAATTGTGTACAGTGAACTTTCACCAACTAATTAGTTTAACACGACAAGTTATCTAGTGAGGTACACCAATGTTTTGCAACACTTTTTTTGAAACTGGTTCAACCAAATTTCATGAGAGAATAGAAAGGCCGAATCTAAACTGGTTGCACTGGCCCAAGTCAATGAGTGAGAGTACATACCATCCGACAAGAAGACGCCCATCTTTAGATCAATCAATTTGTCTTCAAGATCCTTCCCTGAACTGCGGGAATTAGCAAAGGACAAATGACCACTATCAAAACAAGGGGTTGGGGGAGTTGTTGCTTATGATTGGTAGTCTATTGTTTTCTATGGGTATAATGCTATGAAATAACAGCATCCCCACCCACAACAGTGAAATGGCTTGTACACTTGGTGCACGATCTTCTGGATAAAGTACACTGGGAAATTAAATAGTGTGAAACTCTATGTGTGCATATAATTGTATGTATTGCCTCCCAAGACGGCCACTAACAGGAATGTCTGTTTTTTATTACTCAACCATAAGGATCGGTCTAGGTGGTGACATTTAAATAACATGTCGCTTCATGTCTTCCAATTTTCCATGTTTATGGGTGAGGATGGGAGAATAATTAACATTGTATGTTGGATGTGATAAATACTAATAGCTTGACCCAAATAGGAAGATACCCCATGTGTGTGGAGATGCTCTAAATTCAGTCCAATGTTCATCCTCTCTTGTTTCCTTCTCTTTTGTGAGGATCTTCTTCATTTTGTGGGGGAGTTGGTATTTACAGCTACCTCCAGGAAGAGCCAGGAACTTATTATTTAGTTATCATTGCATGGTGCCCTTCAAACTGTTACTCATGATTGTTGCTTTTTGAGTGTAGGTGGTTGTGATGTCATGGCCAACAGATTCCCTTTATTAAGTGTGCAGGATCATAACCGGTTTCCACCCAAAGTCTAGTAGTACTCAATTGGCCCTACTAACATTTGTTCTGTTGAAGATTCAAATTCATAGCCCAGTGTGTGTGTGGGGTTTTCCTTTCCATTATTTTTTGTTGTAGCCCAAAAGTCCTAGCCAAACTAAATTAGTGACTCCAAGTGGCTAGTCCAAAAGGTTGCAATTCATGGCCACCTCGGAAATGATGGGGGAATTCATTCCATTTTGAATTCACAAAATTAAAATAGATATTGCCACTATTTAATAAGCTAGCCAAAATACACGAATAAGGATCATGGAATTTGAATATCATACCTTGGGGGGTTGATTGGGTAATTGATGGTGGTTAAAAAGTGACCACCTGCCAAGGGGAGGCTTGTGGTCACGAAAGGTGGAGAGAGCCATTCAATCACGCAAATAGTTGGCAACTAAGTTTCACTCCTTTGTGTCTTTTGTGGTCATCATTCATTTATTTTCTGAAAGAATGATCATGTTTCATAAGGTGCTTTGGGGGGTCAAGTTTTGAAGGTCTATGTAGTAGGGACACAATGCCTAAAGTGGTGGTCACCTTTCATAATTGTACCATGCCACTTGTGACCAATAACACGTTGAAAAGATTATGCAATTGAAAAGGCTAACATGTGTTCACATTCAAGGGGTGGCACTATCCCAAAAAAAACTATTTCAAGAATGTGTACCTATTCATAAGATTTGCAAGGTGATTATCTATGTGATGTTTTGATTGAAAAAAATTGGATTTCAAATTGAAAGAATTTCTTACCATTATATTTTACACCTCGTTATCAAATCACCACCACCAATGTTATACCTCTCCCTATTTTTGAATTTATAGTTGCAATTTGCTACAGCCCACTTCAGACAGTCACCATTTTATGCTCATTAATGCTACGGATCCTTGCTAGTGGACCTACTTGAGGAATTTGAAAAAAAAAAAAAACCCCAGATAAGAGCATGTTAAATAAGACTGTTGATAGTTTTATATCAATATGTAGTCTTGTGGTTCAACGGTTGAGATGCTTGCCCCATGTTAATTTTTTTATTTTAATCTACTTTAATTTATTTTGATAAATTGATATTATTATTATTATTATTATACCTCCAATTTGATAAGTATATTTTTAATAAATTAAAATTTAAAATCCACATATGAACAATGTACATGTGTACAGGCCATGTACTTTGCTTGGTCAATAGCATTGGTCTTAGTTCACTCAATGTTTTCTTGTTGTTCACATTTCTAATTTTGAATTCATTATAGTGAATTTTCATGAAATTCATCACAATATGAGTGAAATGTTGAGAAAATTAGGCCCCTTTGAAGTGTTGCATTACACATAAAACATTTGTTACAAGGGATTTTAAAGCAAATGCTTTAGAAATTTTGGATTTTCTGAACCTCATCATATATTATCTTTATTTGAAAATTATTTTCTCCCACTGCTCTCCCACCCCCCCCAATGGGCTTCTCGAATTCATACTATTTCACCTCACTAGAATAAATTAGATTGTCAACTATAAATGACTTCCAAGGGTGAATGCATGTTACAATGTAGACAAAAAAATTGTCACAATTTGACAATTTTCAATGCCTATAAAATTTTGATATATTATGATGGATGTAATTTTTTAATTAATTTTTTAAATTAATGATGGTTTATATCCCAATATATCATTGTATGATGAAATCAAAGCAAATATGAACAAATTAATTATTAATTGAAATACATTTTCACTTTGCAATGGTCATGTCATAATGCTACAATTGTAAAAAGAATTACGAAGGATTATATTTAATGGTAGTTTATCCATAAAATTTTGCACATGTAAAAAAACAATCATGGAAAAAAAAAAAATCACTAAAAATTTCAAATTTTTTTCAAGTTGTGAAATTCATATCAAATGTTTTTAAAAAATTTGTTAATACATTATGTTATAATAATGAAGATGATTGTGATTTTTTTAAGTTGTAAAATGTTCTTCCATTGAAAATCTAGATGAGTTAAATGCTTTTTTTTTACATTTAAAAATGGATTTTTAAAATTAATAAAAAATCTTAATCTACTATCAAATAAGGGTTCTAAATTAATATTTACAAAATTATCGGTGTACTTTTACACAATGATACAACTACTAATCGATTGCATATTGATGGACTTAATATTTTATTTCATGTTTGAAGCTCAAACTAACTACATGTGATTTTTATTAAATTTCAAACTAAGTGCAATTTATATCTAATCCCAATTTTTCCTAAAATTGTGTACACCATACCATGCATCTATCCTCTAATATCTACCCATAGGAAAGAGATTGCTTCTATCTTGAAAGTGAAAACTTCTATTCGAGAAGTGTTTACACTTTCGAGAAAAACAAGTGAGAGACCAATCAAAGTGGTTCATTGTGAAAACAATTGAACTTTGAGATACTTCCCCCAACTAATTGATAAACGGAGCTGGAGGATCTTATAAACATTAAACCCATTAAATGAGAAACCATTGATTAAGAAAATTTTAATCTATTTATTCTAGTGAGATAGAACCTTCTGTAATTGTAAGTGTAATGCCACACCCTAAGACTTCCTGGATTATAATTAAATATAAAATTAAATATCTTATGAAAGGTTTCAGATTTTAGAAAGTATGTCTTATGGACATATCTAAACCTCAAACTGTCCACAGAGACTCTGATTGTATCCATGGTTGGGACCCATCCTGAACCCAGCCAGGCACACAATGTTCCTGTAAGTTGAAAAAATCAATTCACAACATCAAGCAAATCAGTTCATGATATTAAACAAATCAATTCAAGATGTCAAAAGATCAATTCACATTCTTGAAAATCAATTTTAAACATTCAAAAGTGGTTCACAACTGTTAACAAATTGAGAAATTAGCTTGCTCCTACTAGCATTTTCTCAGCTGGGTTGTGGCTGCTTCTGATGTGCCAAACTTCAACTCAATTCACAACTACCAACAAATTAAGAAATTAGCTTGCTCCTACTAAAGCATTTTTCTCAGCTGGGTTGTGGCTGCTTCTGATGTGTTGAACTTCAACCAATGTTTCTTTCAAAACCAAATATTGTCATTTTCCAAACCTAGGTAGGGAAAAAATCCTAGGGCTATCAAATTACCAACCCCAATGGCAAATTCAAGCCCCTAAATAATCCTGGTATTGAGCTTGGTTGCAAAGGTTTTAAAAAATGAACACTACTTTTGTCCATACAAAATTTATTAGGTTACACCACAGTGAGACCTAAATTGCCCCAAAAGTGGGAGTAGTTGAACTGTTCTCACTTATTCAAGCAACAGAAACACATCTACCACCCATCTCAAAGTTGCTCACACACATCTTTCACACACAGCTAGGTTTAACAAAAACTATGGATTGGACATTTGCATGGTTGTACAGAAGTCCCAATGATAAAGCCTTGAGAAACCTTGTAATGGAAGCAAGAAAAGATGCTCTCTATGTGTGTTGTTGCACTTTTTCCTTTGAATAGTTACACCTTTGTATTGCTTTTAGATTCAATACACAAGTGTAAGTAAAGTACCATGACAGCTCTACCCATCATACAGTACTTGTAAGCTATGCCAAGTAAACTGGTCCAGTGCAAATTTGAACTGCAACAAACCAGAACTCCAACTAAATAGATAACAAATACATGAACTGTTGAATTTGGATTATGCAAAATTGTTGCAATTCAATACCAAATCTATTTTGTTTCAATAGATGAGGAAGGTGATCAAGAGCCCACCTCCACATGCATCCACCACCTTGAGCCTTAAGGAAGACGTCTCAGCCCAGCAGATGCCTATAGGTCCACCCTAATAATATGATCCCTAATTGTAAGACCATCGCTGAATTGTGATTTGAGGGTAGTAAAAGTTATGTTGGGTTCACTTATGGTCACATTTATGAAATAACATTTCACATTGTTTCATCTCATCTGGAAAAAGCAGCTCTAGTATTTGAACGGGTTTTTAGTTATCGGTTTCACCCATTCAATGAGATTTTCAAGTTGGTGCCAATGTGGGGTGGATCTCATTTGCATTCAATTCAATGTCAACCTCTAGAGTCTGGACTCCAAACCTTGGGAATAACATTTGCCGCAATAGAACCCAAGTCCTCATCACTTCAATTGTGTATGTAAAATGTTTTCATACTATTTAATTCCCAATAAACTCCACTTCAAATTTGGACACACTTTGTGCCGAATTCCTCAATGCGACGAAAAGGAAATCTTGTGATGATTTGGAAGGAAAGAGCTTTTAGTGAATTGTGAGAATTCTTTTTGAGTGAGTACAAGGTGATGATTTGGAAGGAAAGAGCTTGTAGTGAATTGTGAGAATTCTTTTTGAGCGAGTACAAGGTTGGAGAATCAAAAGTAGGCTTAATGGATAAGTTTTGTCCTTTTAAAAATTGGATGGAGTGAAATATAATATTATAAGATGGAAACTTAGGGAGAGGAGAAGGGGAGGATTGAATATTTTACTTTTTCTCCTTTCCAAAAGGGTCATTCTTAGCTATAGGGGTTTGAGTGTATATTAGAAATAGAAATTGTGTTCAACCAATGAGATGATGCAATATGCACTTAAGAGTTCACAGTTTTTTTTGAAGAATTTAAAACAGAGGAGATCTTGAATTTTTGCTATTTTTGCTATTCACAATGTGTTCCCACTATGTTCCCAATGAATCCTCAACATGTTTCCCAAGTTCCCAAGATGTTCCTAATGGCACATGATTTTTATCCCATATCGGTTTTTTTGGGGGAAGATTGGAAGTCTTGGATATTTATTGTTCACAATGTGTTCCCACATGATCCCATTGAATTTCCAATGTGTTTTTCAAGTTCCCAAGGTGTTCCCAAGGTGTTCCCATTATGTTCCCAATGAATCCCCAATGTGTTTTTCAAGTTCCCAATAGCACCTCACTTTTATCCCATATTGTTTTTTTCTTTTGGGGAAGGTGGGGGGTCTTAGATTTTCGTTGTTCATAATGTGTTCCCACTATATTTGCAATTTGTTCCCCAAGTTCTCAAAATGTTCCCAACAACATTTCACTTTTACCCCATATCAGTGGTTGAAAAGTGTGATCTTGTAACCTATATAGGTGGGGCATACAGGGAAAACTTAGATTTAGAATTTAATTTTGAAAGTAAAAGTTTTTTTTAGGGGAGAATACAAAGTCTTGGATTTTTTTGTGTTGAGCCTATCAAAAAGGCCCATTACAAATAAAATAAAATAAATTTGGGGCACATGTTACAACTAACTAATATTTATCATAATAAGTACCTAACCAATATAGCCTAATAGGTACCCACAATCTTAGGAAGGGATATTAGTCCAAGTTTAATATGGTGACCAATAATTTTGGAAAATAACGTTTTCATGCAACCAATCAAAAGGTTTAACATGCAATGGGAGGGGATTATTTTCTTTTTCTTTTGGTGTTGGGGGTAGTGGGGGAGATTTATTTTATAATTGTGTATTTCCCATTATGTTCCCAATGCCTATCAATGTGGCTCTTTAAACAAACAAGAAAATAAAACTACAAGGGCGCCCATGAATTATTTAATAGAAGGAACAATATTGAATGTTATTAGTAGGACTATATTTTATCATGTATCCTTTGATCAAAGTTGAATTCTCACTTAAGTAACTAGGCCAATCATCGAACACTAATTTTGTTAAAGAAACATGAATCCATAAACAATCTTATGCTACCTTTGGGGATCAAAAAGATGTTGTAGCCCTCCATCCAATGCCACAAATAGTACTCAATTTCAATAAGATATGATAGAATACATCTTCTAGAAATGAAAGGGGTAAGTGTTTGATAATAGTAGTTAAAACAATTTACATGTTGAAGTTTTAAAAGGGACATTGTTCTATTATGAATGGATTTTAGTTACAACTATAACTTGATAGAAAGTTTTTGCCACATGTGGATTGACTTGTATCATGTTTAAGATGCATCCATGTTGTAAAACATAAACAATATATAACTCTTTTAATACAAACACGTTCAGAATCCTTAATTTTCAACATTAAAAACAAGTTTGAACCCAAAGTACCAAGTGTGAATGTAAATTTGAATTTGACTAATTTCAACTCCTAATTCTTTTAGCTTATCAACATTATGATCCTCTCAAAATTTCAAAGCCAATGGTGCAATTTGATTTGAAAAGAGGACATTCGAGAAAAAAAATTGTCTACACTAGATTTCTTGATTTTTTAACATGCAAAAATATTCTTGAAACAATTTCAATTTGCATGAAATTTTAAACATTAAAACTTTATAAGTAATGGAACCTACTCCAAAAGAAAAATCGACAATTTTTTCATGGTATATTTACATATGGTCATTTAAAATTTGATGATGTGTGAAGAATGATCGGGGAACGAACAGTCAAAGGGATTTATTTTACTATTGGAGAGGTTGAAGAAACAATGAGGGGGTCCAAAAGTCTCAAGGGGTTGTAAGGTGAACATAGAAGGAACACTTAATTCCCTCCAAAAATAGATGGCAAACATTCATAAGTGCAATGTGAAACTCAATCCTATCTCCTTTTCCAATTCATAATTTGAAGTTTTATAACATGTTTATAGTATAAAAGTTGATAGATGAACACCAAGCTATTTTAAAGAATCTAATTCCAAGTGTAGTAGTTTTGAAAGCAAATATAAAACATCAAATAACCTTAATCAAGGTTGACGTAAAATTAAAGAGGAACTAGAACTAGATTTTGATGTCAAGGCCAAGGTCAAAGTTATAAAGGAATCAGAGCTCAATTCTAATGTCAAGGTCAATGTAGAAAGTATACAGGACTTGTAATCAACAAATTCAAAAATTCTTTTATTATTGGATACACGAGTCAATAGTTCCAAGCTATAAGATCAAGATTAGAAAGAGGAGGTTTCTAAGAGTTGCAATCTTGTGAAATATTTTCCAACAATTTGCACAATAGCCAACTTTTGAAAATAATAATAACATATGAGGTTACAAAATTTTGAATATCAAGGTCAATCAAAACATTAATATTATGTTGACATGTCCAAAAGCCCTACTTAAAGGGGAGGAGGAATTGGAGCAAATAAGGATCAATTTTGGCTAGAGCCCAAGTTTTGAATAAGAGGAATAGCAATGGATTGTAACAATCAAAACTCATAGAAATGAAGGCCAAAAGGAACATGAAAAGTATTTATGAACCAAAGCAAAAAGGATCACAATCAAAAGGAGCATGACCAACAATTGCAAACACAAGCTTCAACCATTAGAGCTGGTGGATGCACAATTGCTACCAGAACAATGAAACTTGATGGCAACATCTTTCACTCTTCACTTGGTTTTGGCTTTAAATGCCGCCTTATCAAACATCTCATATGATTAGGAACAAGCTGGTTACTGATGTGTTGTTAAATGATGTGATGTAACATTTATCAAATGGTCCAATTTTGAACATGCATTGGATTTTTCTTGTCAAATAATAGGGTGCAAAGTGCTTAGTAAACAGGGCGCAAGTTGTTTAAAAGTGTTTGAAGTGATAGAATCCTCCTCCTTGGGGGAGGATGGGGGGAGGATAACTTATATCTTTGATGAGATTTGGGCAATTTAAACAAGTATTCAATGTACCCAATGGCAGGCTACAACATTTTTTGAAGAACTACGGTCATATGAATCATGAACAAGGATTAAGTTTTTTTGCACCACTATGTGTTTGGTAGTTGACTTGCCCTGCCTAATTTTCTTTCCATTATCACACTAGTTGTTGAAATTGGATTTAGTACTTCACTTTAAATAGTTTCAGTGTTCATCAATCTTTTAAAAATCACAATATCAAAAGCCTTTTTTTGAGAAACATGTTAATATATGTATCTGGAAAAATAACAAACACTATGCTATAATTTCTCAGATTCATTTTCGATATAATAGACAATTTCTCCCATTGAGGTAGAACTTTGGAATTTCTGGAATCCAATATATTAGAACATACGCTTTACCCCAGCTCCAAACACAAAAGTTATTTTGTTGTGGCCATTTACATAGCACATTAGTGTAGACCATTGCATGTATGTAACACACCCATACCTGTAGCCAAAGAAAACAGACCAAGCTTTGGAACTAATGCTAATGGAAAAGTCTTCCTTTATGCATAAAATTATGCGCAGTTCAGTCTTTGTATTGCAACCATCATGACTACCCCTACTTCACTAACCAATGTTAGTTCCCAAACCTTGTTTTGGCAAAGGTAATAGACATGATCCAACAGACAACTAAATGATTGTCAAGTCCTCTAGAGTTAAATGTCCAGCAGAGAAGTCCACAACTACTTTAATGGAGTAGATGCAGTGAGGCTTTAGACCAAGCTCCTATCTTGATATAGCACCGTTTTTACCCTCTCAATTATTCCCTAGATGCCACAACTTCAGCAAACTGGGGGCTATAGAGTGCATATTCCATATACTATCATGGAACATCTGGAACCCAGCACAACATTTGAACCATGCTTACCCCTTATGCCTAACCCAAAACCCAAAACCCTGGGAATCATCATAACAACACATCATAATCATTTGAAGATTAAAAAAAGTGATCAGACATGCTTGCATCCTATTGAATCCAAATTGGTAATGACAAACCTAACAATCACTAAGCAAGTCAAACTGAAAACATATGGCAAGCACATATCAAGCAACAGGACATAAGAGCTAGCAATTTCTTGAAGGTTTTATCAATCTCCATCCTGTCAAAGCTTAATCCCTCCTTGCTTACTTACAGAAAGTGGGACAATTTCCTGGAGCCCAGAATTCCCAAAACCATCTTGTTCCACTGCCTATTGTATTCTGCAATGTACCATCCATTTGCTCAAGGATCAAAGCTTTATGAGCTTTACACCACAGGCTGCCTCCAGGATGCAAATTCCTGTCAGAGATCAGAATTTGATGACAAACTGATCCCCACATTTATTTCCCTAAGACCTGCCCTTTCAGCAAGCGCCCTCACTGTTGAAGTCAAACCATAACTTTTTCCCCACCACCAACAACCAGCACTCCCAAGGAATAGAATCAGAGCAGGATTCATTACAATGCTAGCAAGTTGCCCACAGGATTGCACATACTTGATCAAACCAGAACATTTGTATGTGTTGCATTCTTGGATTGATGATAGCAAAACCAAGCACACTGCAACTCATGAATAAGAAAGCCAGAAGAGATGAAATGCATCAAACCAGTCCAACACAGAACAACCTGAATCATCAGGACCATACCAAGGAAGTGTTCCACCATAGCAAGCCAGGCCTTGTCAGGAAGAAAGACAGCATAGATTGCAAGCAGAAAAGCCAATACAAACTCACATTTGACCATTTACAAACACAGAACACACGTTCATAGAAAGACAAAGGACAGTACTGCAACCATGGTTGGAATGATCAATCTGCCAATATGAGCATTAAGAACAACTGAAGGTACCAGACCACAAACCCTAAACCCTGCATGCAAAGATTAGTCAGGGAACATAGTTAAATCTCTTCACTCCATCCATACAGCAGGTGGAGGAATGCCCACATTATCCAAGGATGAGGAACATTAACAACACAGGATGCTGATGGATTGAAGATGGAAGGAGGAAGTTTTGAAGACAACACGAGTAAAAAAGTTCAAGATCATGATCCCTGTACAACACACATTTTTCTGATCAGTCTGTCAAGGATTTGAGACTTTGGAAAAAATGTGAAGCTGAACTGGTTGCTCTTGCTTACAGTTTTTATGTTGAGTGTCCATCCATAGATCTTGGGCTGGTACTCGACCGTCTACAAGCCTTAGCAAACATGAGAAACACCAAGTTGGGAGAGAGAGAGAGATGCACGCACACACACACAGGCTGAGTGATCAGAAAACTTTGAAGACATTTTGATGATTTTATGCATCAGGAAGTACGTCAGTTTGTTTCCATCATCATGTCAAGTCAGCCCATTAGAGAGGAGAAAACAAGCTCCTAGATCAAGACCCCACGTAAGAAGTACAATAGACCTTGCTCTTTACAAGCAGGAATTATAGCCCTAACCGATATCGCCATCAAAAAAACAACCACATCTTGTCCCATCTGTGTCCCTACCAGGCACATACACAAGACAACCCATGTCTTGTCTTGTGCACAAGACATGTACAAGACAATACATTCAATAGAACCGTGAGGTTAAAAACTCTCGCGTCAAGTGCAACAAGCTTCCATATTCGACATTATCATCAAAATCCTCCGTCTTCGCACTCCACTCTTGATGTTAACAACTCCAATTGGCCGATCCTGCACTAGAAAATTGCTCCACTAATCAAGTTTTATGGAAGACGAGATTTCTTCCCGAACTTGCTGATGCGGCGGCGCCAACATATTTTAGGTCGTCTTGGAAGTTCTCGCCGCCGGAGTTCGTTTGTTTTTTCTCTCAAATTTGTAAGTTAGGTGGATTTGGTGCGGGTGGGAAGGGGGGGAGGAGATTTTTAGCGTCTCGCGTTGGCGATCATCCACAATAGGACTTGGCCAAAAAATTTCTACAGATCAACGCAGCGTTTTGTTTTTGTGACGAATTTTCGCCATTTGGCGAAAACAATTCTCAAAAACAACTTATGTCGAATATCCTTTTTTTCAAAATTGAATTGCCTAAAATCGAAAAAAAAATTTGCTTAAAATCTGCATGTTTCTAAACATTCTCCACGCAAATAGCCAGGATATAAAAGGATTTTAATAGTTTTTTTATTTTCATAGCTGGTCTATAGCCAAATGTGACTAAATTTCCTTGTGGGATGATCACCAATCTAATAACATGACAAAATTGAAAAAAAAAACTATTAATGTCAAAGGGGAAAGTAGAAAAGGTTAGGATGAGTTAAATATATTTCTATTTTTTATTAATGTGTAATTGGCTAGCATCCTAAAAGAGGGATTTCACATTAAACAATAACAAGTTTGTAGTGCCTATCTACCTTATTAAAAAAACTAGTTAAAACATCCTACCAAACTACAACAAAAGTCCAAAATTCAAATCTGACAAAAACATTTCAAAAAGGTTCTTTTTCAAGAGTTGCTGATTTTTTTCAGAAAAACCAAGAATATTTTCTTTTTATTCTTATTCTTATCATTTTGGCAAAATTTCACACCCAAAAAAAATGCAGTTAGGATTCCTTCCAAATTTTGGCAACATGTTGAAAACTGTTGTTGTAAATAATAGGGTGATTTTTTCCTTTATTAATTTAGCACGTTCACCCAGCGTAAAATGGTAATATGTGCATTATAACTTCCAAATTTTAGAAGGCCTAGTTGAGGTTGTCATAGGGCATTACGAATTTCAAAGTTATTACTCATTTCTTTTTCTTTTGGGTTTTTTTTTTCTTTGTATCATTTTTTTCTCTCTTTTACATTTCTTTTCATATCTTTTTTTAATAATATTTTTTATCATTATGTTTATATATTGAAATTCAGCATTTAAACACAACCAACTACAAACTCAAAAAATTCAAAACTTGCAAATTTTATTATTTCCAAAAAAATTATAAAATCAAAATAAAGTTTGGAAATTAAGTAATTACATGAAAGATCCATTTCAAAATGAAAACCACTAATCAATGGCATAAACAATGAAAATTCAATTAAAGTGCAACTGCCAAAACTCAAAACCAATTGAGGGAGCTCAATTCAAGCTCAATGTTCAAATGAAGTATGAAGTATGTATCTTCAAACTAAAAAGGATTGCCAAAGCTCAAATCAAACACAAAGCTCAAATGAAGAAATCAATATCATCACCAAATCTTAAGATGTTTTGTTAATTACATATGTTGTTATTTTAAGAATCATTTTTGGATAAACCACAAAATTAATTGCAATCGGACAATTTTGTAGATGGCTAGAAAGGTGTCGAAAAGTTGTGTTAAGATTGAAAACCTTACGTGGTTTTAAACCATGAATAGCTTTCAAGCATTGATTGTGCTCAAGAAGTTCAACATTGAAAAGATCATTCTAAAAATTATAACCATCACCAACTAATATGTTTGGTTGTCACGCTTGCAAAATGTTTTGAATAGCACCAAAACCATCAACATGTGATATTTTTGGACAAAGAACAATACTAGCAATAGGTTTTTCTCATGGTATTTCTAAACCAAAAACAACAAATTCTTATGGTATCTCTAAACCAACAACAACATATGCAACAATTTATTCTTTGGCAAAGACACCATCAACAACATCACCTCCATCATTAACAATAATAATAGAATCAACAACAATAAGATGTTGATCACCTTCTAGATGAACCTCCTACACAAAACAATAAAAGTTTAAAAATAATTTTTAAAAAACAAAGTAAAGATAAAAATCACCAAGAATTAAATATAACTAAATTGAATGCACAAAATAATCCATGTTTGGGAACATGTTGAGTTGGTGACATACTTGTAGTTGTCCATTTAAATTCAACATTTAAATCTAGCATGACAACCATTGCTTTTGATTGGACCATTTAGTTGGTAATGGTGAGTTTGGAACAATAGCATATGCTAGAATGGCTCCAAATGGCAGAACAACTACATGTGTCTCAACATCCACAGAATCATGTATTTGCTTATGATAAGCATTTACTGCTCTAATATTATATTTTTAGTGATTGTCTATCTCAACAATCACTACATATTTGTTCAATAAACAACTTCAATGTTCAAGTTCAACCCCTATTTTATTTTTATTTTTCATAACTGAATTTTTCATTATGAGATCACATACTTTGAACAAATATTCATGTTAACACATCTATTGAACCACAATGTAATGAAAATAATGGGATTTTGGTTCCTCCATTTGTTGACACATCATTGTTTTCGACTATCATACAAGTCTCATGGTTTCAAGGTTGGCTTTATCATCCAATGATTCACCGGATGTATTTTGTTCTTAAATTCTTGTGGCACCTAAGCTCACTTACTTAGAATTGCATATAGTTCTTTTTGGGGTTTCATGAATTTTGTTCATAATAAATTGCCAAAGGCTACCAAATCTTTTGTTAACAAGTCTTTAAGTAAATTTGTGAAAAAATGTTTTGGAATCAGTCTTCAAACTTGCATGTTCTTTGAAAATATCCATGGCATGTGTAAACATCACCCAATTGTAGTCTTCCATATCATCCTTGGAAATGTTTACATTATGTTTGAGCAATGCAAGATTTTATTTGTCTATTTTTGCATTTGCCCATCACCATGCCACCCATTCATCTATTTTGTCAATTGCCCTTTACCATTTTCTTCCCCATGTTTTGATTTTTAATAAATGTCGAAAGGGGACTAACCAGGTGTCATCTTTTAAATATTCCAAGGTTTTTTTTGTCATCTCACATATTCTATCTAATAAGCTTGAGATTAATATATATTCAATCATAGATTCCAAGGTGTTTGGTGTGATAATTGAGGTCAATTTTCCTATTGCCATTGTAAAATAGAGGTTTAATGATTACAACACATGGTAAAAGTAGAAAGGATGCAACTATGCAATAAAGGTGAAGTAAATGTAAATTGAAGTATAGATCATGCAAATTAGTAGTAAAAGGGGGAAAATTACAATTTAAATGTACAAATAGCAAGAATGGTCATAGATGTAAAAGGTTGAAAAAGTGCATGAAAAATAAAAATAGCTTTAAATGGTATAAACAATGTAAAGTGTCATCAACTACTTCATATTATTTCAATTCTTAATGGGCACATGCCTCTTGGTAGTGAATAGGTAGTGTTTGGATTGGCACATACTTCTTGGTGGGTCAACAAGTTTATATGCCACTGAATTGAATTGAATTTAACATTTTATATGATTTAGATGTTGTAGAGTTTAATATATTTCGTATTAAATGAATATAAAATATGACTTCAACATTTCATGTGTTGAATTTTTCAAAATAAACCAACATAATTTTTTTCCATCCTATTTTTTTGTTTAGTTTTTCACCCAAAAAAATGTTGCCAACATTCATGAAAAAGTTCATCCATTTTCATTTGTCATCCAAAGTTTCATCTTTGAATATCTTTCATCCATGAACACATGGCAAAATATTCCTCCACATCACCAAATATTATGTCCCATGTGTCAAATAATATTTTCCAAATATTTCATCGATGTCAAAATAATATTTCAAAAAAGATTCACCCATGTTCACTTACCCACATTCACCTGCTCACACGTTCATGAACTAGCATCCTTGCCCCCCCCCCCCCCCCCCCCCCTTTTTTGGGGGGCCCCACTCCCCCCAAATTTTTTTTTTTTTTAATAAACCCTTTTACAATTTTGAAAATGAAAATAACACCTAAAAAAATATAGACAGTTTTTATCC
>Ga0116227_10005312_pt1 | contig 27230 bp, 24 predicted proteins | sample S1TSphgellanicum_FD_89693 | JGI IMG/M metagenome (GOLD analysis project Ga0116227, IMG submission 89693) | Host-associated microbial communities from peat moss isolated from Minnesota, USA - S1T2_Fb - Sphagnum magellanicum MG | ecosystem: Host-associated > Plants > Peat moss > Unclassified...
AAAAAAAAAAATTATTTTTATTAGTTATTTAATAAATAAAAAAAGGTTGGTGGGCTAACTTTTCACAATAAATAAATAAAAAAATAAATAAATAATCAATTTGAAGATTTTTTAATGAAAATTATTATTTTTTAAATAATTCCTTAAAGGGTGGGGGAAAAGGAAAATCCAATGAATTTTTTAATTGAATCCTTATTAAGAAAGAACTTAGGGTGTAAGCAATCATGAATTATGTTACAAGGAAATATAAATTAATAATTTTAAAACTTGCATGTGGATCAATGTTTTTTGGGAATGTTATTTTTACTTTTCAAAAAACACATGAATCAATTTTTAAATGGTTATTAATCAAAATTCCTTCTTTTTTTCTAATAATTCCTTCAATTTGGGGGAAAGGGAAATCAAATGAAAAAAAATTAATAAAATCCTTTATTAGAAAAAGAACCTATGGTGCAAGCAAATCATGAAGAATGTTACAAGGAAACATAAATAAATAATATTTAAACTTGAATGTAGATCAATGGTTTTTTGTAATGGTATTTTTCTTTTTCTTTTTATTTTAAAACAAATGGCTCAATTTGAATATTTTTTTAATGAAAATTAATTTTTAAAAATAATTCCTTCAAAGGGGGGAAAGGGAAATCAAATTAAATTTTTAATAGGAATCATAATTAAGAAAGAACTAGGGTGTAAGCAATCATGAAGTATGCTACAAGGAAATATAAATAAATAATGTTCAAACTTGCATGTGGGTAAATGTGTTTTTTTTAACTAATTTTTTTAATATACAATGTGAGTCACTCTACAATTTTCCTTTGGATTCAAATTTATTGAATTTTTTTTTTTATTTATTTATTTTTTTTTTTTTAACAAACAAGGAAGTGTTCAACTTAGTTTCCAAAAATAAAAAAAATAAAAAATTTAAAGGTTGTCCATGCTAGGGAAATTAAAATTGAGGATGATTGGATGAAATACCACATAGGTTTAAAAAAAATTTGCATTTTGATTGGTTGAAAAAAGCATTTGGGTTGTCATTGTTCCAATGAAAATGCAGGGTTCAAAAATTAATTAATCCCATTTTCCAATCCTCATAAAAGCACTCCAATAATAATGTATGGTAGTAATATTGTGACTCATGTATGGTAGTAATATTGTGACTCATATTAAATTGTTTTGGGACCCCCCAAAACTTGATTTAAAAAATTTTGATTGGCTCATCACCAAAAATTTAATTAATTAATTAAATTCATGTTTTGGACCTAGGGTTTCGGCGGTGCGCTTAGGGTTTCGGTCTCAGAGAGCGTGCTGCTCGTCGAGCAAGGAAGGAGGAGGAGGAAGAAGAAGAAGAAGAAGAAGCAGCTTGGGAAGGAGGGCGAGAAGGCGGAAGCATCGGAAGGAGGAGGAGGAAGAAGCTTGGGAAGCTGAGCCAGAAGGCGGGAGCATCTGAAGGAGCTGAGAAAAACCATGATCCAAACGGTGAAGTGGATGGAGCACGCACAGGTTTTGTTCTTTTCGTTTTTGGTTGCTTGTTTTTGACGGGGTTTGGTTTGGTGGAAACCCAAAGAAGAACATGAAAGAAAGGGGAGCTTGACGAAGAAGAAGGACCTGGAAAGGAGAAGAAAGCGTCAACAAAAGCGCCGCAATTTTTTTTTTGTTTTGGCTCTTTTCCCCTGCTTTGCTTTGTGTGATGGTTGCTTTCGAGTTCCGCTTGCATATGAGGACGACGACGACGACGACGACGGCAGTTCGACTTTTTGTTTTGGATTGAACTGAAACGGAAATGAGGAAGAAATGAGGAGCAGAAAAGGGACGGCGAAGTCTGCCGGCTTTTCGAGTATGACGTGAGACTTGAAAGAAAGAAAGCTTTGGTCTGCCTACCTACTTACTTCGGGTTACGTGTTTGTTTTATTGTTTTTGTTTTTGTTTTTTGTTTTTCGCCTTTCTCTTTACCAAAGGAAGCTTCTTCTAGACTATGGGAGGAAGAAGGATCGGTTAAGGAAAGAGGCAGGAATGACCCACGTCATGTCATTCATGCTTCTTCCACTCTGGTTCCTTGCAACTGTCGCTCACATCTGGTATGCTTTCTTGCATGCAAAATGGAAAGTGAGCTTCCCTCTCTCTGCTGGAAACAGACCTGAAAAACACCGCTGCTGCTGATTGAAGATCTGTGTCTTGAATGCCCTGCTGATCAGCCTCCCAGTTCATCATCCACATGTGCAGAAGCATCTGCATCTGTGTCCATTCCTGCACCTGCGATCCAAGCACAATCTGACTGCCTCCCGATTGATCATCAATCAATCAACCAATCAATCTCATGAGTCAAGTTTTCTTCCCTACTGGAGTTATCCATTGATTGGGCGAAAAAAGACAAGAAAGATCAGTGGGTGTTGAACCTATTCTTCTATCTTTGAAATCATGGCTTATTTTGGCATAAGTGGACATCAACACTGATCGCTGGGTGTTGAGATAAGCACAGGTTTGACACCCACTATTGCTCACTTCATGCGTTCTGCTGCAGCTGTTGAATCACAACAAGAATAGATAGAGTTGCAGCACCTTTTCACATGTGCACAAATTGTTATCCACTCTTCATGAGAACCCCACATGAACAAACTCTTCCTCCATCAAAACAGGCAACTCCTTCCAAACAAGGCTCACCTCTCTTTCAAAACATTCACCATTACAACAAAGCTCCCTCTAAGAAAACACCCCGCTCCTTCAAAACATCCATCTTTTTCTTTCACAACGTTTGACATTCAAAACTTATGCCTCTCTGGTCAAACACCCAACTCCTGCAAAACATCCACCTTCCTTCACAACATGTGACATTCAAGAATATTCTTCTCTAATCCAACACCCAACTCCTGCAAAACATCCACCTTCCTTCACAACATTTGACATTCAAGAAATATTCTTCTCTAATCGAACACCCAACTCCTCCTGCAAAACATCTACCTTCGTTCACAACATTTGACATTCAAAAATTGTGTTTTGAACATTTAGGGAGATAAAAGATTTAAGTCCCAAAACCTAACCAAAATCAGTTGGTAAGAAGTTTTTTTTTGGATCAGCACTAATCTCATCAGCAAATGTTCTAGGCCAACCACTTGTACTCCTAGCAATCAGTGCCAAATTCCACTTCTGCCATTAGGGCTAATCTCTGGTGAGATAAGCACAGGTTTGACACCCACTAATGAACTGAGATTTTGTGCTCAAGAAAGAAGGCGAGCTTGCTCTGCAGAAGATCCAAGAGAAACAAAAAAAAAACGAATTCAGACTTTGGTTGTTCTTCACAAGATTGTTGCCTCTCTACTGTTGCAAGAGAAACAATAATGACAATAGAAAGAGAGAGACAGTAAGCAAATCCTCCCTGAGCATCCATCCCTGTTCTCTCTCAGTTTGTAGGTGAAATGAGCTTCTCTGCAGCAACAGTAGCGGCAGCAGCAACTCCTCTACATACCGCCATATCTGGAGTTTCATTCAGGTGCATAATCGTCTTCTTGTCTTTTCTTTCCTTTTTTTTTGTTTTTGCTCTTACCACATTCTCTTCCAATAAGGAAGACATCAGCAGTTTGCTCTTCGGATCAAGATGGACAAGAAGAAGAAGAAAGTTCTTCCATTTTACAAATGGATGGGGTTTTGTTTTGGTAATGCAGGGGCTGCTGCAGCAGCAGCGGAGCAGCACCTGAGCGTCTGCTAAGAAGAAGTTTTTCAGATGATCCTTCTTCGTCTTCTTCTTCTTCCTGTACTCGTCGTGGTGCCAGTAGGAAAGTAGTCTTTGTACCTACTGCGGCGAAGAAGTCGTTGGTGGAGGGAATTAGTCCCGACACGCCGCAGCAGAGCTCACGAGTAGCCACAAGGAGAGCAAGAAAAACAGGTAAGTGCGTGCTCGAGTTTCTTGAACAAAGCCTGCTGTGAAGGAAATCTGCTGCTGCAATGCAAAGAGAGTCTGTGAATTTTATAGCTTGTGGTTTGAAGAATTGCAGTAGGGTATAGGAGAGGAAAAGGATGGAGAAACACTCCAGAGCCAGGAACCGAGCGAGTCCCACAGGTGCTCAGTCCAGAAGCAGCTGCATTGGCTCGAAATCTTTTGCAACAACAGGACATCAGAGGTGGTGTTTGGCATGTGCTTGATGCTCTGCCTCGCGGAAGTCAATCATGGGAAGATCTGTTGAATGCTGTGGCTCACCTCCGACGCCAGAAAGAATGGCAAAGAGTAATCCAGGTACAAACCCTAATTGCTGTATTCTCCAAACACTCTCTCTCTCTCTCTCTCTCTCTCTCTCTCTCTCTCTCTCTGTGTCTTTGTGTTTGTGTCTCTATCTATGCACACGTGTCCCTGTCTCTCTCTCTCTCCACACACACCTGAGCACTCACCATCCTCTTCACAAAATCTTTGCAAGAATTTCTTGTAACCCTATTTGTTGCTCCTTGCTGGGATTTGTAGGTTTATGAATGGGTGCTTCAGACAGATACGTTCAAGGCAGATGTTGGCTGCTACAATATGCTGATGGATGCTTATGGACGAACCAGGCAATGGCTTGAAGCTGAGAATACTTTTGCTAGTATGAAGCAGCGCCAGTGTGTGCCCACTGAGACGTCCTTCAATATTCTCATGGCAGCTTACTCTCGTGGAGGTCAACTTGAGAGGGCTGAGCAACTGTTCAATGAAATGCAAGAGCACAACTATTTCCCAGGTAAAGCAGATTTGCTTCTAAATTTTGCCAATGAGACTGGCAGACTGTGTTTTTTTGGTAGAAGGACGATTGCTTTTCTTGCTGTCAATTTTGTACGAGGAGAAACAAAATCTGTTTGCACATTCTTCTCCTTGGATTCAAATGCCCTCTGTTTCTCCCGTGCTTTGCATAAGCAGTGCATTCAGTCAGCTGTGTTATTGCAGTTGAGTTTGACAACTATGGGAAGCAGCTCCTTCAAAGCATCATGCTTGTGACAAAATAGAATCCATTTGTTTTTTGGAGCTGTGGGATTTCAATTCCAGGTTGCAGTAAGTGCAGATCTCAAGATAGGTTGATTCTTCTGAGAGGTTTTTTTTTTGGGGTTGATAACTCTGGCAACAGCCTCAACCACCACAGTAGCTTACTGTCCTCAGAGAGCACGAGGAGAGGGGGTTTTCCAGTTGGGATCTGAACCCCCAACCACCAGCTTTGCTGCCTTACCTTAGCCACTAGGGTAGCTGAATGTCCTCGATTCTTCAGAGAGATTTGTTGTGACGAAAGAGCAGCTCTTTTAACTGATTGTTTTCTGCTGTTAGGGCTGGTCACTTACCACACCTACTTGGAGGTTTTGGGCAAAAGAGGAAAGTATCGTGAAGCAGAGCAAGTTTTCCTAACTATGGAGCGAGTGGGGTGTCTACCAATTACAAACACATATACTCTTATGATCAATATTTATGGTAGAGTAAGTCATACCTTACTCCCTATGCTAATTTGCATTTTGTCTGTTAAAACTCTTCTCTAGAATCTATTTCTTAAGCATTCCAATGTTGCACACCTTTCTACTTGACCATTGGATGCAGACTAATCCCAGAATCTTACACTATATACTTGAAAGCTCAAAAGTGCAAAATCCCTAGGTTTCTTTTTAGCAGTCTTTGAAGTGTCCTTTTTTTTAGTAAAGCTGAAAAGTAGATAGTTGGCTTTTTCCTTGTTTTGTAGGCTCAGGCTCCATTGAAGGCAGAGAAGTTATTCCGAAGTATGAAGCGTGCACTATGTCCACCTAATCTTTTCACCTACACAGCCCTCATAAATGCATTTGCAAAAGAGGGTCTTTGTGAGAAAGCTGAAGAACTCTTTGCAGAGTTGCAAGAATTTGGCTTTGATCCTGATGTCTACACCTATAACGCTCTTCTAGAAGCATACAGGTTGTTGGGGGCAGACGGTGAACTCAACTGTCTGTCTTGTTTTTGTTGTGGTATTTTTGATTCTGAGAAGCTCAAACAAGATTATGAAGATGAAGAAGATGAAGAAGAAGCAGGATGTTAGTGTGCAATTGAACATTATAAACTTGGGTTCCTCTTTGCTTGCTGCATGGTGGTGGTCATGAGAGTAAATGAATGTGTCAGGTAGACTGATCAGGAGGAGCTCATTCTAACAGAAATCATGGGTTGATGGTTTCGTGCAGCCGAGGAGGACATGCAGCAGGTGCTGCTGAAGTCTTTGAGACAATGCTGGAAGCAGGGGTAGCACCGGATCAAGTCTCTTACAACATAATGATTGATGCTTTTGGTCGAGCTGGGTTGTCTGATGGTAAAAGCTCCTTACTGGTATTGTCTAACAAAATTCAAGCATTCCATTTTTTGCATTGCTGAAGTGAGTAGGAAGATGAAGAGGAGGAGAAAGGACTCTGGAAATGACAGTTTGATTGAGTTGCTCTTCATCCTCAGCCCAACTTATTGCACATTGCGTGAGGCTTTTTTTTGGAAGGGAATTGTACCACTCTTGGGGAGGAGCACTTGCTTGCTTGCTTCTTCTTGATGATGATGGTTACTTTATGGTGCATCATAGCTCTGTCTTTCATGGGTTGCAGATGCAGAAGCAGTTTACAAGGCAATGAAGGAGGCAAAATTCATGCCCACTATGAAGTCTCACATGCTTCTCCTGAGTGCATATGCAAGAGCAGGACGGGTATTGGAGGCTGAAGCTTTGGTTGAAGATATGGAGAATACTGGCTTGCGGCCTGACACTTTTGTGTTCAACTCTCTTCTCAGCGCTTATGGTAATTCAGGAAGGTGTGAAACTCCCATACTCACAAGTCCCTCGCTAATATACTTTGCACTCATCAGATGAGTTGTCCATCTCTTCAGAAATGGGTATTGAAGTTGTTGCTCTGCTTATGGATGGTAGCAACATCTCCTGTTTTGACTTGAGTGTGGATCAATTGAAACATAATTCATGATGTGGTGCTGGCAGAGCACTTACCTTGATTGTTGGCAGGTTTGAGCGAATGGAGAGTCTATTTCAGGCAATGGAGGGTAGTACTTGCAAGCCAGATCTCAGCACTTTCAACACAATCGTCAATGTTTATGCACAAGCTGGCTTCACTGATAAGGCTGAAGAGATATTTGCTTCTATTGGTTCAAAGGGTTTCACTCCAGATGCTACTTCTTGGACCTCACTCATGGGTGTTTACGCCCGTCGCAAACTGTTTAGAAAATGCATGAGCTTGTTCCAGAAGATGACTCAAGCTGGATGCACCCCCGATGCAGCCACTGCAAAAGTCTTGCTTTCTTCTTGTCGCAGTCCGGAGCAGGTTCAGGAAGTTTCAGACATGATTGACAAGTTAAAAGCATCTGTCTTTACTTGAAGCTCATTGAAATTCATCATCTCTTCAAGTTATGTAGGAAGGGCTATGAGATAGAGAGACAGTCTTGTGCATTAGCTACTACTGCACAGTTGATGATAGATGTTTAGGAACATAAAAGATATGTAGACAACCAACTCATTTTAGTGCAATATTCTTCACACTTCCAAAGCTCTTTTGCACATTTCTATGCAGCAATTTCAACCTTAGACGTTTGAGCACAACTTGAGTTACAAGCCTTTAACATCACCAAGATGATGAAGGGGGTTCGTTTGTTGCAACAGTTTCAGGAAACACTTGAGAGGCTGAGGTTAGTAATCACTTGATATGTATTTCTTTCTTGGAGGTTCTGCTGCTTCTTTGCTTGCCATCCTCCTGCATCAAAATCCAAACCTGATACTTTCTTCAGTTAAAGTGGAGACAGAAATTAGCAAACCAAAGCCATGGTGGAGAGAGTACCACCTGAGAAGTAAACCTGCACTTCCGAAACATTAAGAGTGATCATCAAACACTAAGTCAGTCACAGCAGTATCAAAGACTCTTTACAGGAGTTTGCAATACAAATTTTGTGTACAAGTAGACAGAACTTCACGAAACTCACCTCGTCTTTTTATACACATTTAGGTGAACACTTCAATTTTCCGGGGAACCAACTGTGGACCTGGTCCCCAAAAGAAAATACTCTAACAAACCAGGCCGTAACCATTATCATAAGGTGGGAGCTGCTACTGTCTTCAAGACTCCATTGCATAAATGGTGACATGCTCAGCCCCAGATGTGCAGTGAGCAAATACAAGGGACAAAGTTGCTGTGGTATAAAAATAATACCACAACAGATGGTACTTGAGGAAGGAAAAAAACTTTGAATGCTCAGGAATCTTCAGGTGAAGAGAGTAAAACATACAAGAAATGAACAACAATGAAGACTAGCAAGAGCTAAAAGAGAATTCTTCCAGATGTAATCAAACCTGCTGTGTCACTACCTACCTACCCAGCACAAGATAAATCAACCAATTTCTTCACTAGCTTTTCTAGCAGTGAAGCTTCTAGTGCAGCATGCTGATCTAGAATCAGCTAGCTCCTCACACTCATTGTTACAGATGGTTTCCACAATTTTCTCAAAATCTTGAGCATAGCAATAATGATGAAGAAATGCACACTGAGTTTCTATCTATTGTGTTTTCAAAGGTAACCACAGGAAGAGGAGGATCATGATACTGTACAGACCTTGACAACTGGCCAGTTACCCTTCAATCAGTGACCCTTTGTGTATTTCAAGCTCTTGCTGCCTTTGAGTGCCACCCAGAATTACCTCACAAACATGTCAAGTGCGGCCAGTATATATCCCCCTTTGAATTCTTCTGAAGAGGTTGGAGTGTTTTTCTCCAATCAGTGGCTTCTGAAAAGGTTTTACAGGCACACCAGACACAGGAAAGACAAATCATGGGTAAGGAATCTGAAAAATCATGTCAAATTGTGCACATAGTAGTTTGTCTCACTTGATGGACAGGCGAATCTTCATGTCCTCATAGACAAGGTAGGTGATACTGGCAGCTGGCACAACTTTGAGCAGGTTTGGTACCAAGCCCTTGTAAAAACCACGCAAACCTTCATGAGCTAGTGTTTTTTTAAACACATCTCCCATACCTTTGTACCTGTCAGGAGCATTGAGCGGCTGTGCTTGCAACCTACAACTCCCACACATCATTCCTCCTTATCACAAACCATTGATATAAGGTATACCTTGGGATACCCCCAATGCATTTGAGTTTCTTCATGACTTTTGACCATTCCATATGGGTCTTCAGAGAGCTGGCAGAAAGTTTTCACAGATATTTTTGCACCCTCTTTCCTGTCTTATGATGCAAGACTGTGTGTTATTTTCAAGGACAAATACTATTGCTCATCTGTGGCTGACCAAATTTTATGTAGGATACAGCTTACAACCTGCAGGGTGACAAGGATACTAACCTAGTGCGGATGAGCTGAAGAGGATAGACACATGTGGCACCCACTGCTCCTGAAATTGTCCCACATGCCAGGTGCACCAATGCTCCAGGCTCTGCACCTCAAACCCCCATACTCTGGTTCCTTAAGCATGTCCATGCTTAGCTCATTATGTCTACACAAGAACAGGTGCAAGTGACATCCATTATTGTGTCCCAACTCATGCACATCCTATTCTGAGTACATAATGCTAAGTAAATCCACGAATTCCAGACCTGCCCTGGAATCCATAGACTAGAATGCCATACATACATTGACCAAGATGTCCTTCCTCAAGAGAGAAAAGATGTGAGCTGCAGTTAGCATGAGACAGAAAGTCTCTTCCCATGATTGCTCTTACCAATGTCACTATGACTTGTATTCACTGGGCTCTTGAGTTAATGCTGTTATATGTTCTTTCTTCTTACATGTGATGAATTCTATGAAACACAGTTTCATGCAGGAAAAATGTGGGAAAGGGCCACCAGGGTACAATTCATGTGCACAAGTAAGACTCAATTCTGAGGTTATGAGAATGATGTTAAGGTACCAGTATCTTTGGCCAGATATTGGCGGGACAGGCTCTTGAGTGTGTCATACGTTGCCAAGTCAATACCCGCATATGGCACCATACCAAGCAGGGATGGAATTAAGCCCCTGTATAATGCTCTTGGACCCTCTAGCATCACAATATCCCTTGACAACTGGAGTAACCGTGGTGGTCTGCCTGGTCCACTGTAACATTGTAGACGTGTCTTCACCAAATCCATAGGATAGATGGCTGTCTGGGCAATTGCACCTGAAATGCCCACCCTACCTTCTGTTTGTCTGGGAAAAGACAAAAGAGAATGACAAGGGCAAGCAGAATGAATGCCAAGAGATCCAGAGCAAAACAATCTATGAGATGTGGGAGAATTTGAAGGCTAGAAGAAAACATTCTGCAATACAGTCTCTTGTACAATCTAATCCTTTCATCAATAATTGAGTCAGCAAGACTGCAGCAACATGATGGGTTATATGATCCTGAACCTGCAATCCCGCCTGCAGAGAGTCTTCCCCAAGTTCCTATCTCGCCATGTTGCCCGTCACCCACTACAATGCGCTTCATCATCTCATATGAATAGAACTTGATTGCTGATTCTGGAGCGACTTTGAGGATGTTGATTCCATTCCCACGGAAAAACCCCATGAAGCCACTCTGCTTATAAATGTGCCAAAGGCCTGCTATCACACCAGCACTGTTTGTCTGCACCTGCAGCAGCACTTTGAGCCGGTCCAGCGGTGCAGTGACCGTACGGCTCAAAGCTCCCGCCACTGCGCCTGCAAGCAGATAGCGAGCTGTGTTGTGTTTCCCTATTCCCTCTGGGATGACTGCACCTTCTCCAATATCCACCAGATACACTTTTTCCCAGTACTGATAGATATTTGATAGCGTAACTTCCTGTGGATACACCCACAGAAAGTCCCGCCACTCGTTGAACGTGATTATACCATTCTTGTCCTGATCCACATGCTGCACAAATGCTGCAAGCTCTGCATCTCCTATTTCAATCCCTGAATTGAATACATCCAGCCAGAAGAAAAACCACAGCCACCCCCCCACCCACATTCTTCTTCTGTCAATTCTAGGAACTGCAGAGAGAGAGATGGATTGCTGGCTGGCTGGCTGGCAGAAGAAAATAACACAAAAACCTGCTTGACTACCTAATAATGCTCTGCTCTCTGATGATACCTAGCAGAGGAATGCCGGGCAGAGGATTGATACATTGTTGCAAGCAAGCATCACATTGCAAGCAAGCATGATATTGCAAGCATCTCTTTGCCCTCTTTGGCATATCTCCATTTCTGTGACTCAAAGCTTTGTAGCTGGTTCTCAATTCTTTGTAACATCTAGCATGCCTCTAGGGCACTCTGCAATGCTGACAAACCAAAAGGAAGGAGAGACAGAGACAGAGAGGAGATGATCATTAGCACCTGCAGTGAAGAGCAATCCGCGTAGATGAGAGAGAGAGAGAGAGAGAGAGGAGATGATAGTTAGCACTTGCAGTAGAGAGCAATCCGCATCTCCTCAGACAGAGAGAACGAGAGAGAGGAGATGGTGATTAGCACCTACCTGCAGTGGAGAGAGCAATTCGCATCTCCTCGGGCTCGATGACGCCGTCGTGGGAGACATCGATGGACTTGAACAGCGAGTAGAGCTCGCGTTCCTTGGCGTCCACATAGCGTCTGAATTCGGCGAGATCGATACGACCGTCATGGTTGGAATCACACACGTCGAAGAGCTCCAGTGCGTACGTGCGTCGCGCCGGCAGCGACAACGCTCCCAGTCCCGCCTCGATTTGCTCGTGGTCCAAGTATCCAGTTTGCCGCTGGTCCAGTAAGGAAAACATCCGCCTCACTCGCTTCTCCCGCTCCTCCTCACTCTCCGGCACAAGATCGCCTACCCCCGTAAACCCCGCCTGAACCCCTGCCGCTGCTGCTACCTCCGCCATTCTGTTCTCCTCCTTCCTCTTCTTCTTCTCTCCTCACTACAACGCAGCAGCAACACTATTACTCAAGCATCGCAGCAACTCAAAAAACCCCCGCAATCCGAAAGATCCCCGATCTCTTCCCTCGACGATTCCAGCACCTCGAATTCTGCTTCTTCTGCTGCTGCTCCTCTTGCTCTTCTTCTTCTTCTTCCTGTCTCCTCACTACAACGCAGCAGCAACACTACTACTCAAGCATCGCAGCAACTCCAAAAACCCCGCGATCCAAAAAAAATCCTCTATCTTGTCCCTCCACGATTCCAGCACCCCGAAATTCTTCTTCTGCTGCTGCTCCTGCTCCTCCTCCTACTGCTCCTCCTTCTCCTTCTCCTCCTGCCGTTGCTCTTGCTCCTCTTCCCTCCTCTGCTTTCATCATATCCGCAACCAGGAAGTCCACCATCTCCAGCCCAGAAATCTCAGCAGAAAAAAAACAAAAAAATCCAGACCAAAATCAGAAGAGAAAAAATCCCCGAAAAATGAAATCGAGCGCACATACTTCTCAGCAATCGAATCCAAATAAAAAAAAAAAATAAATCGAGGAAAAAAAAAAGTCAAAAGAAAACCAAAAAACACGAGCAAAAAGAACAAAACGAAGAAAACAGAGAGGAAGGAGAAAGGCACCAGGTGGTGCGCTTTACAACCTGACCTCTATAAGTGTTATAGTATGAGGGGGGGAAGATGCCCGCAAAAGATAACACTTATGAAGGGTATCTATGAGCAAAGCCCATTCGTCCATTTGGCTACGTTAGACTAGGTACCTACCTCTAGTAATTGCACACGTGGCTCTACCTATGTACCTACCTATGAACTATGGACCTACTTATGTACCTACCTTGTACCTTTGTATTTATGTATGCCTTTGTTTGTACCTCTACGTAAGGTACCTGCCTGGCAATGTTTTTAATGTCAATTTTGTAAAGTGGCGATTATCCAGAGGAGGATTTAGCCAGATTTGGCTAAAAACTAACTATGAATGTAAAAATTTATTAAACAGGATTTTTATATTTTTCGCCTAACATCCTTGAACCATGCAAAAAAAAAATCTGGCGATTTTTCTTAAATTTTGGTTGAATTTTGGCTATGGAAAATCTCAAAAACCACTTGATTTTAGCACTTTTTTTTGTTCTCTCTCTCTCTTTATGGCTATATGTAGAAAGTAAAAAACAGGCTGCCTACCAGTGTGATATTTTTGGGACAAATTTTGTCATTTCTTCGGAATTTTTATTTTTTTTCTAAGTGTAAATTCAACTAATTTTGCAATCACACTTTTTCTAGAATTTTCCTAATTTTTTTGGTTGAGTAACAACAAAAAAAAAAAAATTTTAATCACTAGACACACCCATCTCTTTTAATATTTATTTCTTTGGAATTTTTATTTTTTTCTAAGTGTAAATTCAACTAATTTTGCAATCACACTTTTTCTAGAATTTTCCTAATTTTTTTGGTTGAGTAACAACAAAATTATTATTTTTTAAATCACTAGACACACCCATCTCTTTTAATATTTATTTCTTTGGAATTGGTTTTTTTTTTCTAAGTGTAAATTCAACTAATTTTGCAATCACACTTTTTCTAGAATTTTCCTAATTTTTTTGGTTGAGTAACAACAAAATTATTTTTTTTTAAATCACTAGAGACACCCATCTCTTTTAAATATTAAATACCTACCATTCAATGCAAGGTTCTCCTTGAATTTGCACCATCTCTCTCCAGTCTTGGTATACCAATGAGATGATAGTTGTAATGAACAAAAATTCCAATAGAATATCATCTTGTATTGTAGCAAATCAATCGCAATCCTATATAACCTTTTGCAAATAATAAACAAAAGAAATGAATGGAATGAAACAATGAATACTTTATTTTAATAAGTTAAATCAACAAAAGAAGGGCATGATTTTTGGGCATGTGATTGATCAACTAGAATAGAATCCATACAACCAAATTTTTTACAATAACCTCACAAAAAGGAGGAAAAAAAAATTAAGTTTCCATTTCATATCATGTAAGTGGGTAGGAGAAAGGAGAGAGGGTTAGGCTTGAAAAAAACATTCAATTCGGTAAACATTGGCACAATATCATTAGTGTATCTACAGGGCACAATATCAAATGGATTTTTTCCTCACAAAAGGGATGAATGTTTTGTTTTTCAATGCCTTGCCTATTTTATCTTATTTTTTCCCTTGAGATCTTTGGAAGGTATCATCATGAGAAAAAGGGGAAAACAAATTTTTTTACCTAGTGCTTTTAAATAGGTAACACTTGTCAAGTTGGGCATTCCCAAAATGAGCACCCCTTTGGCATATGCGGTCGCTTATTTCTAGAACACCCCACTCTTTTGAAGGATTATTTTAGTCTCCACAATGGAGCAAAAGAATGATCCAATGTGAGTTTCAAAACACTTAATAAGATGCAAATCTACTTATTAAGGAAGGTTGTTTGTTTGATTTGATTATCCCGTTGAAATCCCAAACCATGGTGATTCCCATGTTGATCCCATTGCAAAGCCCTTAATGAATAATAAGTTCAATGAAATGGTTAAGGAATGTTTAGACCAATGTTGGACGGGTACCAAACTTTGGTCTAGAATTAGTCCAATTCTCACACAAAGAATCAACTCAAGGTGATACCCTAGATGACACTTGGATTTTAATGTACGTAATTTGAAATACATGGTTCATATTTAGAACATGGTCTTTTTTTATATTTAAAATTTGATTCTTAGATAGGTTTTTATAAATGACTTGTAACTCCTATTTTTAAGGATTTTGAAATGAAAAGTCTAGGCTTACTTAAGGTTTAGGGTTAAAAGTGGAGCTGGGGTTTAAGTTTAGGGTGGAGGTTATGTTTAGGTTTAGTGTGTAGGTTGGAGGCGTCATCTTTCCCGCTTGGGAAGCATGATTATAAATCAAATATGTTGTTTTTGGTGTTCATTGTGTTTTTCAAAATGTTCATTGTGTTATTATTGAAGTTCATCAAGTTGTTGTTGGTTGTTGGTGTTCATTGTGTTGTTGTTAGTTGCTAGTGTTCATCATGTTATTGTTGATGTTAATCATATTGCTACCAATGTTCATTGTGTTCATTTTTTTTTCAAGTACTACCATATTTTTCATCGTGATATTGTTAGTGTTCATTGTGTTGTTGGTTGTTAGTCTTCATTGTGTTGTTTTCCCCTTTTGTGCTTATTACTCCCTTAGTTTTACATTGTCCTTCAAATTGGAGTTTTGTTAGAAGCAAAAGATTTATGGTTGTAAAGTTTTAACAAAAACCTTTGCATCTCAAATGTGTTTGTTTTTTCCCGAACTTGTTTGATTTTGTCCATTTTTTCCTTTTACATTGAAGATAATGTGTTGATAATATGTTTGGATTTGTTTGTGCAAAAATGGCTTGGAAATTGAAAACATTACTTGCAATTTTAACTTTTATTGTTAAAGCATTTTAACATAATTTTACACTTTATTTGCATTTTTTTTCATGAAAATTTAATCAACTTGTGAATGATGTGTGTGGATTTTCACATTTTGCAACTAGAATCAATGTAATTGTTTTGTTTTTTCAGCCTTGGTTTGTTAACACATCTTGAAAAATGGAGCCAATTTTTTAGATGAAGGTTGTGATGTGTTCATTAATGAAGGTGAAATAAGACCATAGGAAAAAATTTAAGCTGAAAAGTCTAAAGATATTCCAAGTTTTTAATTTAAAAATGATGATACAATGCAATTGATTATGAAAAAAATGCATGAACAAAGGTCAAAGTGCAAACCCCATGGCAAAAAAACAAATCTTAAGCATTTTTTTGTGTCAATGATAATCACCAATTGATGTTAAGGTGTCATAGGTCATATGATATATGTTATGTTATAATAGACTAATAGGTCATGTAATATTGGACAAAGGAAAAAATTAAAGCAAGGTCTTATTTCATATTTCAAAAAAAATGTCATAAGTGTATTAAAAAAACATGTGGATGCATACCATAGACTAATTGTCGAAAACATTGAGGAAGAAATGAACAATAGTTTAAAAATTCATTTGAAAACCAACTTGCAAATAAAAGGTCAACAATGAATGCAAATGTAATTTCCAATTTTTTAGGGCCATGGATCCTTTCAAGAAGGATAATGTGATCTAGAAAGACTTTGTGGAAAATTTGAATTTGTTAATTATCAAAAATCATTTGCTCATTCAATTTGTTGAAATTATTTTGATAAAATGTTCAATAATGTAATTATGCCCTCCTGTTGTTTTCTCTTCCAAAAACCTTCAATCAAAAAATGTTACCAAACTTGGTTGAAACAAGGAAACAAACATATATTTTATTAGTGTTGGTAAAATCATGGTTATGTTATTGCAAGTTTTGATTTGTGGATGTCCAAAGTTTTTGGATTGGTTGTGAATTTCTTGGGAGAATATTGAATGCCTAAACACATTATAATTGGCTTATTTGAAGTATTTGAAACATCAAGGTAACCATTAACAAAATTCTACAAGACCTTTTAGAACAATATGGTTTTATCAAAAATATATTTTCTTATGTTAAAGATGAAGGTGCAAATTTAAATACCATGACAATTGCCTTGAAATCAGTAGTAAGTTGTGAAGTTGTGGGTGTGATGGAAATTTTTTAAAGGACTTGCTTTAAGCATGCCTTATGTAAAGCTTATCAATATGCAACTATTAAAGAAAAAGACTCTAAGGACTAGAAATATGTTTCCATTAAATATGCCCAAGCAAATTTGCATAAATGTATTAGATGGCCTAAAAAATCAAGCAATTGAAGATAGTATTGGATGAAGGCTTATGTTATTACATGCTTCAAGCCTAAAAAATTGAACACACTAATCAAAACAAAGGAAAATGCAAATTACTTTGTTTTGGGTTTTTTTCCTTTTTCATTGTTTTGAATCCATGTATTCCAAAATGTTTCTTTCTAATCAATAAGATTGAATTGTGCAAGTTTGGAAGCAAACTGCTCGTGTTTAAGGAAGCCCTTCAATTTTGAAAAACCATTGCCTTCTATTACAACAAGTAGATCAGTCCTAGGATCATTGGCCATATGCCCCTTCCACTAACATGACATAGTATATCATTGATTATAAAAGTCATATTGTCTTTTATTGTCATTGCTAATATCTTAGACTAGTCCAAGGATCACTAGTTGTTGAATGATGCTTTGAGTGTAGTTGTATCCATGGGCCCGAAGCTAAAGGAAGAAAAGAACCATATCTTTTTATTAGATGTTTTGATTAATGATGATGATTTTGGCTTAACTTTTGAGTTGGGAACTTTTGCAAAGAACATTCAGAAGGAAATTTTTGGGGTGATTGAATTTTTTCTTTGTTTCTTGATAAGATATGATGAGAAAAGGGTTCATAATATGTTAGCTTTAATGTTAAATCCTAGGTTCAAGAATTTGAAATTAAATTCTTCTTTTATTGGTTGTGAAAATGGAGTGGCCATATCTAAAAAGTATGATAGAAAATCCTCATTTCTTATGTTTTTAAAGTCTAATCGTCATTTGCATCCATTGTTCAAAGCTGAAAGTTCCCTTGCTTACATAATTAATGAAGATAGGGGTTTGGACATTTTTGAGATGTGGTTGGCATCAATGAATTTACAAATAAAACTTGTTAACAAAAAATTGTTCATATTTCATAGATATCTAATGGATGCAAAAAATATCCAATGCCCTTTGGAATGGTGTAGGAAACATGAAACAATGTTCACAACTATTGGTTTTTTACACTACACCAAAACATGGCATATAGTATTGTAAAAACAATTGCATTTGTAGTCCTAACCACCATATATGATTAGGCATGACTACATGACTACATAGTCCAAACATCCTTGTCATATATGTCACAAGTCATCTACATGGTCATAGTCATAATTATCATTTACAATTATGTCCTACATGACTAGTCATATTTACCATACTCATGAAGGACGTATCCAATGGTTGAGATTTAATCTTTAAAATATAAATTTAGGTATTTTTTTATTAATTTTTTATTCACACATGGCAACCTATGATACATTCAAGAAATATATTGACCATTCATGAATTGCCACGTGGTAATTTAAAATTAAAGAATTAATTTTCTTGGCCCAATCGTGTGATGCCATTTGACGATCAAAGTTTAGTCAAATAAAGTTAGGTGAGCTAGTATATGTGACCTAGCCTAAAACACCTATATTAACCAACCTAACTTGCAAAGCCTAGCCTAGGCTAAACTACCTATACCAAAAAAACACCAAGGCTAAACAAGTTGCCTAGGTTAAGAATTTAGCTATTATCTAAGTGGGATGACTTGAACCCTTGACTTCCACTTTGAGTTTTCAAGTCCTTAAACATTGCATCACAACATCTTTTTTGTAATAAAATTAATTATCAAAAAAGTGTAAACAATAACATTTTTTGGCATAGGTTAACTTAGGCTAACCTAGGCCACATGCTAATCTAACATAGGTTAACATAAATTATGCTACTTTTGTTAAACTAGGGAAAATTAGGCTACTTATGTTAAATTAAGCTACTTTGGCTAAATTAAGTTATTTTGGTTAAACTAGGCTAAATTAAGCTATTTATGTTAAATTAAGTTACTTTGGCTAAATTATGCTAATTAGACTAAATTAGGTTAAACTAAGTTATTTAAGTTAAATTAGGTTAAATTATGTTACTTTGGTTAAACTAGCCCAAATTAGGGTTACTTAAATTAAATTAGGTTAAATTAAGCTACTTAGATTAAATTAAATTAAATCAAACCAGATTAGACGACTTAAATTAAACTATATTAAATTGACTTATTTAGGCTAAATAAGTTGAACTTGGTTAAACTAAACTATTAAGGTTAAATTAGGTTACTTAAGTTAAATTAAGTCATTGAAAGAAATTTTCTAAAAAAAACTACCATTTGCAACAATATTCTAATTACAAAGGACAATTGCTACTAAAAATTATTTAGTTGCATTAAACAAATTGCATAAGACACTAGTTGCAAGTGTGGATGAAGTCAATAATCAACCAATACTTCACCATTCATATATTATTGTATGACATTTATATATTACCATAAAAATTAATAACTTACATAATGACACACAACAAATGAAAAAGGTTTGGAATTTTAAAAAAAATAGATAGTGGATCCTCATCATTTATTTTAAATGGTTTAAGATTGTGACACATGGCATACTACAAATATGTCATGTTGTTTTTTTTAATTTTAGTGAAAATCAATTAAAATCAATATTTAGGTAGGTAGGTCGGACTAAGTAAGTAGGTAGGTAGGTAAGACTAGGTAGTTGGGTTAAAGAGGTAGGTAAACTAAAGGGTTGGTAAGTAAATACGATTTTTTTTTAGGATTAGCTTTTAGGGTTAAACTTTTTTTACTAGTTCATCCCAAATGACATGGGGTTTTTTTATGTGAAAGTGTAGGACTAAGTCTTTTCATTATATAGTTTTCAAGATGGAAATGAAAGATTAACCATATGGATAAATTTTGAAATTGTAATTTAGTTGCAAACTAGATTGCAACTAAAAAGTTTATATAATTATATAACTAAATAGATGAGTAACTAACTAACTAACCAACTACTAAACTAACCAACTAATCACTAATTTATTTAGTTAAAAGTTATTAATTCATTATTCATAATATAAAACATAAAATAATTAGTATATAAGTAATAATTAAAAAACATATTAATTATAAACTACTAATTAATAATTCAAAATTTTAATATATAATATATAATCAACTAATAAAAATAAAAATATATTAATTAACTAGTTAATTATAAATGATTGATTAATAGTTCATATATATATAAAACTAATACACTAAAAATAAATATTATTACCTATTGGCTATAAATATTAATTATTAATTATCAATTACTTAATGAGCTTACATTAAATAGGTACAGAACCTAGCCTAAATAGGCAAGTAAAATTAAGTAAATACATAAGTAACCTCGATTGGGTAGGTAAACAAGCATATGTAGGTAGGTAGATAGTTAATTTGTCTAAATAAAATCTAAATACGATTTTATAAGTACACCCATGGAAACATACCCCCATTATTCCCTTAAAATAATTCAACAAAAATATACATACCTTTCAATTTTTTCTTAATATACCTATGAATACCACTAAGGGCTATGTTGACACCTTTGTGGTGTGAGGTTTAGGCATACTAAGGTGTCCATCTTTTAGTGTCCCAAAGGTAGTTTTGGGGGAAGTACCTTTAAGTTTGGTGTAATATGTGTTGGGACATGATTGAAAATTATAGGAAGGACTTATTTAATTAATATATAACATTTGTAGAATCAAATTTAAAAATAAAATGTCATCATTTCATTACATGGTGGACTTTTAAAGTGATGTGACATTGTCGTAACCCTAGTTTTGGGCTCACAACCAAAGCAAAGGGGTTACAAGGTTGCGGGCCAAGAGGAAGCCCAAGAGTTAAAACAAAGAGGTCGCAAGGGTGCGAGCCAAGAAAAAGCTCAGGAGTCACATCACATACTCCCGGGAGTGTAAGAAAATGTGAGAGAGTATGAGGGAGTGAACCCTCACACTCCCAAGGCAACTCCCACATTGGGAGATGGAGTCCCAGTGGACTCCCGAAATTTCAAAAATTACAGGGGTCAAAACTCAATGGCTTGTGGCGTTCTTTACATCATTGGAAAACTCTTGGAACGCAGATGTTTAAAATGGGTTCGCATTGCTCATTTAGACATCTAAAACACAAGTTATGGCCGAAAGAAGGGCTGGGAGTCAAATTGCCAGTTTGACTCCCGACTAGAGAAATTCGAGAATCAACCCGATTTACTTGGCTGTAGAGGGCGTGCGACATACTGTTGGAAAGTTCTCGACAAAAGCTACAACTTTGCTTCAAATTACATCTCAATCCGAGGTCTATTGACTCTTCTTAATCCCATCTCGAAGTTCTAACACGCCCCTCTACCCCTCAAAGTGTTATGAGCTAGGGAGCGTGCCCGACTCCTCCCTCTTCCATTATTTTCTACTTGGACTCACATTTGAGTCCTTCAAGGAGTTAGGAGTGCGTGAGACATCTTTTGTCATAGTCCATAAAACATTTATGGATTTTTATTACATAATTAACATGTGTGAAATGTTTTTTCTTCTTTTAGTATGATTGTGAAACTATTGTAATGTTAAATAAGGGCTTACAAATATGTTTAATAATTTAATTTATCAAGGTTCCATAAGATTGCCAATAGTCTATAAAGTCTATGATTTATTAAAATGGAAAATTTGAAAATTGTTGTTATGTAAAAAATACAATAATATTTTATTTAACAATGGTTAATTATAAAAAATGAAAAAACGCGTGTTTTTGCTTCTAACTTTTCCCCTAGCTAATCAAATTGAAACATGTGTCACAATTTTAAACTTGTAAGTTTAAGTTTTAGGTATTCCACTTGCCTCTTACTTTCAAATGGACAATTTTACATTGCTAAAACACTAAACATTTGAATTAAAAATTTTGAAAATTTAAAACTATGGACTCCACATGTGGCACTTTTGGTAGCACCTTAATGTGCCCTCACCCTACAATTAAATGTGGCCCCATTTGGAACTAGTGGGACATATGGGCATGAACATAGATGAAAACATTCTTAGAGTGTAAAATGAAAAAATCATTACTCACAAATGTAGTTGGAACATAGTTGCAAAAATGGTCAAAGGTGCAAAATAGTTGCAAAAATGATTATAGCTAATTGTAAATGACAATTAGTTGCATGTAGTTACAAATGCATTGGTTACATTTTGAAGGATAGATTCTAGTGGATGAAACTAAGCTAAATTAAGCTAAATTAGGTTACTTAGGCTAAACTAAGTTAAATTGGGCTAAACTAAATTAAATTAAGTATTTAAGTTAAACTAAGTTAAACTAGATTAAATTAAGTTACTTAGTCTAAACTAAGATATATTTGTTTACATTGGGCAAAAATTTTGAAAATTATATTTACATAACTAGTTCAAAAAATTCGAAAAAAATCTAGGACCTTTGGTAAATCAATGACACATACATAAAAATATGTTACTTTTCACAAAAGTGTTCACAATCAAAGTCAACTCCAAGTCAACATGACTATTTAATTGTATTTTTAGTCATCATTGTTTATAATCATGTATATAGTCATGTAGTCATAATTTTGACCATAGTACAAAAACAGACATCACTTGAGATGAAATATGACTACATGATTTAAAACAATGTTATAAGTTGTCATAATCATCAAATCCATTTTTTGGTGTTATGTTAATTAAACATATGTTAAGGATTATAGGTTTTCAAATTAAAAATGAAAAAAAATCCCTTACTAAAATTCTCACCAATTTGACAAAATGTCATTTACAATTAGATTACTTTGAAAAAATAATTTATGTCAATAAGGATTGATCAAGTGATGCAAAGGTGGGTTGTAAGGTTCTTAATAATCTGGTAAACTTAATAGATTTTGAATTAGACCTAAAACAAGAGTTAAATGAGTTTGAAAGTTCATTATTCAAAAACTATTAAATATTAAACAACTTTGTCAAAGAAATTTCAAGAAAGAAAAAACTAAATATTTTAAGAAATCTAGGAAAATTCATGGTAATGTTGGAAAGCATCAATGAATAATCCTAGGCACATGCATGCTTTCACAAGCTTATGAACCTTTGTTAATCAGTCGATAGCCTACTCCAAGGAATGCGCTAACAATGTTGATGGTTTCTCACGCCGAAGCTATTATTTGGTTAGCCTGTGAACTTTACATTCACTTAACCTTTCAAATTTACCTTCATGTGGTGATTTCCATGTGTTAATATGATTTACAAATAGTCAAAACCAAAATTTTACACATTCACCATATCTTGTTTTGACATTGTTGCATTCTATAATAGAAAACAAGTTAGGGTGGTTGTGAATTTTCAGAAAACCATTATCTATAAAAACATGGATGGTTTTGAAAACAGAAAAGGTTCTCAACATCCTAATTTTTTATAGATGTTATTTTAGGTAGATGATCAAATTGTTTCCACTCATGACGCACCCCTAGACTCCTTGATATAATCAACTACGAATTTAAATGTGAAAATAATGGAAGGATAAAAAGTTAGGGCACACTCCCTGGGTTGCAACACTTTGAGAGTAGAAGGGCGTGTTGGAGCTCTGAGATGGGGATTAGGAAGAGTGATAAGTAATTTAATTACTCACATGGACCTGCACAAACTAAACAACAAGTTGGTTAATGCATAGTTAGAACATTTTTGGTGCACTGACAAGCCACGGGCAAACACGAATTCACAAAATTCACCACCACCCAAACTTGGGGGAAGCCACCACCTATCCACTTATAATATACTTTGTGCCTGGCCATAGGACCAGCACCCAAACGTCATTTTGTCCCTAGATTCCCAAATGGGAGTCCCAAAATTCCCAAAATTAAGACTCCCGCAGCTTTGGAGGCCCATAACTTTGTGTGCAGACCTCCAATTGAGGTGAGGTCTAAAGCAGAGTTGTAGCCCTCATTGAAAGCTTTCCAACATTATGTGTTATGTCACTTGCACGCAAGGAAATCAGGGCGATTCCTGACTTTTAATGTTCGGAAGTCAAATTGGCAATTTGACTCCTGACCCTTCTTTTGGCCATAACTTGGGTTTTAAATACTCAAATGGGTCATTTGAGCCCATTTTCAGATCTATTTCAAAATCTTTTCAATGATATAAGGAATTTTTCAATCCAATGAATTTTGACCCCTGAAATTGCCCTTTGAAAATTTGGGAGTCCATTGGGACTCCAACTCCCAAAGTGGAGCTCATTTGGGAATGTGGGGTTCACTCCCTCACACTCTCTTGCACTCCTAGGAGCATGAAATGTGACTCCTAAGCTCTCTCTTGGCTCACACCTTTGCAAGCTTTTGCATTGGTCACGAACCCAAGGCTAGGGTTACGACAACTCATGATAAATAAAATGTAAAAGGAAAGAGAGAAGAAATAGACTCCACAAGAAGATTTTGGAACAATGCAATGTTTTCTTTTATGCTTGATAAGTTTGAAAAAATATACTAAGAGTCCAATAGGAAACAATGAAAAAGAAAAATTGGGAGGCTTTTGCTGTAGATGTGAACATTCACTTTCCAAATGATGTGCAACATACTTGGGGACAATGTAGAAACAAATTGAATAAAATGAAGGACAAGTATAATGTGGAGAAGAAAAAGACTAACATCATAGTTGTTGCACCTTCAAATTGGCCATTGTATAAAAAATTCAATTATATATTTCCAAGTATTGCCAAAATAGTTGGGATACCCCAAGTTGTTGATTATAGTGTCAACACTATTCATAGAGTCTAAGATTTTAATTATTTATAATGAAGATGATAGTTTTAATCATGAGGCTCAAGAGAGGCCTACATTTCCTCAAATGCAAACTCTTGCATTTGGAGATGGATTTGTACCTCTAACATCTAATTTTGATACACCAAGGACTAGGGCATGCAAATTGCCTAGTGTCCAAGGTCAACCAAACAAGAAGTTTGAAAAAAAAAAATTTTAAATGGATGTAAAATCTAGTTTAATTGTTGATGTAATCAAGGAATTTTCAATTGGTGTGCAAGAAATCAAGAAATTCAAAATAGAAATGATTAAAAAGTGATATCATTTCATAGATGTTAAAGAATGAGAAAGAAAGTAAACAAATGGTTTTACAAAGTCAACTACACATTGTAACTATTTTTGTTGAGGTGTTGAAGCTTAAAGAATTGGTCCTAGCCATTGATAGTGACAATTAAGTCATTTAAAATCATTCCCACTTTTTTATTTCTAAAAACAGTGGACTTTGATTTGGATACCACAAGTTCATTAATAAAGATTTGATTGTATTTGCAAATTGAATGAAAATTTGATATTCATTTTCCCTCATTTATTTCAAACTCACTTTCATCACACTTTGAGATTATTTATTTTCCAATTCCAATTTGTTGCCTCCTTTTTTCTATGAGTAGGCAACAAATGAGCACCAAATCCATCTAGGTTTTCCCTTTTATTTCTTGACATTATATGCCTTAAAAGGTTGATTCAAATTTCACAAAAATTGTGAAGCTCACATGTTAGTGGCACCTTTGTTGCTCTATCCATTCTAGAATTGAAATGTTTCAAGATTTTCCATCTACTTCTTTAATGAACCAAAGGCATTTTCTATCACAACTTTACCTTTATTCTTGCTAGAATCATATCTTATTTTGTTCACATCTACAAGGTTTTTAGTTTTCCAATTTTTTTATAAATATGTTCAAATTGGATAAACTAAATCTCCAATGATGTGAGGTGTACATCTCACACCTCTAACCATAAGAACAAGCTTTTGCAAAATTTCTCAATCTCTTAGTTGTTTATATAAGTTAAACACCTTGAATTGACCACCATCATGAACTCCCCCTGGTTGTCTAACACACACATTCCAAAACTGCATGTCTACACCACATGCATTTTGCAAAACACTATTGTGGAATTTTTTGTTGTTGAAGAAATCACTTTGAGCAAGAGTGACCCTCTTGCTTAGAAGATCTATGAAGGGAATGTGGATTTCATCTATTGATCCACATATGTTTGGCAAACCTATCAATTTTTGTAATTCTTGAATCAATTTGTCCTTTGGATCTAATGGATGTCTCATCTTCATTTTACCAATGAATCTTATTTAAAGTCATTTCCAACCACTAGCATATTGCTTTTTTAAGTGAAGGGCATCAAACACCATACTTTATATTAGAGTCCTTTGAGTCCTTGCAAAGAAGCCTAGTTCATTTGTCAAGGACATGTTTTTTATATCCAATTCAAATTCACCAATTGTTCATGTTTCCAACCACCAACAAGGGCTTTTCTTTAATAAGATAATAATTTCAGGAGTATACAAGTAAAAACAATAAAATATTGTCCCTACCCAATATTCAATTTTAATATTTTGACATCTAATCCGCTCCCTTTTAATGCATGTATCTTACCTTGTAAATTGTAGGTGTGTCACATGTAGCCCACCCTAATGTTTGGAGGATTGTCAACAAAATCTTTTAGGAAATTTGTGTAAATGAGGTGGACAAGACTCATAATCATGGTTGTGCCACTATGGCTAGCAATAGAGGGATGTAATAGGCGCTTTGATTTCCTTACATGAAAATTTAATTGAAATTATTACTAAGATTTTGTTTGTGAATTCAATATTGTTGGCATTGAAGGACAAGGCTCCCTTTTTAAAATGTGTGTGTAATTTCTGCCCAGGTCAAAAATGTCTATAGCCGAAACCCCACCCTTGTTCAATTTCCTCATCTATCTTGCTTTTGCGGTGCATGCATGGGCAACATTGGAAGTTGGGAGTGCCATAAAAAAACACGTGTTTTAGCTTGGGAAATTGCAAGGTTCCAAATTCTTAATAAGCCTATAGCACACCAAGCCATGCAAAATGTTGGAAACGAAACACAATATGGAGTTGGAGGTGAGGCAATTGTTGACTTGGTTACTATTGGTGACAATATGGCAGTCCCATGTGAAAGCAATAATGGAAAAACATTTGGGCTACTACTTTGTGATAAACCAAAACATGTTGTGAAACACACTTTCAAAGATTCTTATGGGAACACATACTATGAAGGTGATGAGGTTATTTGAAGGTGATACTATGATTTGCTTTGTCCAAGGAACATGGCTTACTTTTTCAATGACAATGTTGAACCTACATATATTTATTCTCATTTGGTGTGTGTAGCAAAGTTTGGAATGCCACCAACTTCACGTAGTTTTAGAAACAATTATCCAGCATTTCAATTGTTTATTAACACACTTCAGTTGATTGAGGAGACTTTTGATGATTTGAGGCAATTGCATGGTGATCTATAAGTGGTCAAAGGTATTATGCCTTGCCACTTTTAACATTTTGGTGCCAAAGTTTGGTGTGTGGTGGGGTAAAAATTATATCAACTAAATAGATCTCATTTTGAACAATAGATCACACATAATATATGCTAAGATATGTTCCCCTATTGGCAATATGAGTTGAAGGATGACGCGCTCCCAAGTTCCTAGTTAGACCCAAGATGGGTTTAAGTTACTCAAACAACGAAATTGTGAAGAACTCGAGGCACACTCCCAACTTTCAGCACTAGAAGGGGTAGAGGGGGCATGTTGAAGCTCTGGGATGGGACTAGGAAGAGTGACAAGCTTTAGTTACTTGCTCGAACTTGCATCAAGTCAACCAACAAGTTGGTTAGTTCACTCTTTGGAGCACCTTTAGTGTTAGGACAAGCCACAAGCAACTCTGGACTCACAAGACTCACCACGGCCCGGACTCAGGGGAAGCCACCACCTTCCCCCATATAG
>Ga0116227_10005313_pt1 | contig 27228 bp, 26 predicted proteins | sample S1TSphgellanicum_FD_89693 | JGI IMG/M metagenome (GOLD analysis project Ga0116227, IMG submission 89693) | Host-associated microbial communities from peat moss isolated from Minnesota, USA - S1T2_Fb - Sphagnum magellanicum MG | ecosystem: Host-associated > Plants > Peat moss > Unclassified...
CGTGTTCTTCTGCTGCTGCTGCGTTCTCCCCCTTCCTATGTTTTTTTAAGTCTTCATTCCTTCTCGCTTTTTTTTTTGGTTTTTTTTTTTTTTTTTTGTGGCTTTTTTCATCTTTTTGTTCCTCCAGTTAAGGTGGGTTTGTTTGCCATGGCCCAGTTTTGTTTATCTCTTGAAGTTATGTCCAGTAATGAAAAGAAAATAATGCACCGTCCCACTTCCCAACAGCAGCAACTTTTGAGCAGACACTGCATTTGATATTTGCTGAGGCTTTTTGGTTCATGTTGCAGAGTAAGGATACATTTAGGGTTTCTTCATGAAGTTCATGGGATGGGTGCCACTAAGTTATTGGGTTATAAGAAATCTGTCACCACCTAATGGTCACATCCTGTTGCAGAACCCATGTGGCAATCCTTTGTTACTGCCTTTGATGTATCCTTAATGGTTTGATTGTTTCCGTAGAGACAAGCAGTAGAGACAAGCACGGAAGGGATTTACGCTGGATTTGTTAGAAAAGAACATCACAGAGCAAGGAAGCAAGCAAGTAGTAGTGTACCATATTCTTCACTGCAGAAAAAGCAATTGCAGTGTGTTAAGAGGTGGCACACAATAGGCCTACATGATGATTGTCTTAAGTTGGATATGTGGGACATGATATGTGCAGGCATGTGCTTGGGAAGAGTGTGGAAACTAGATAGATTTTTGGGGTGTCAAGCCAGGCCTTGAATGGTGGAAACAGACAAAAACCCAAAACCTGCTGGATCCACCTGCACATTGCGAAACCCAATAAAGTGTAGGTATTTCCTCTTTGACTCATAAACCTAGATGTGGATCTTCAGAAGAATGTATAATTATGGTGCATGTTTGATGGCTTTAAAGTTATGCAAAGCAAGTGAGCTCTCCTCACTTGTATGTTTCAAAGTCTCCAAATCTAAAGTAGCAATTTGTTTTGTGCAGTATTACTGCATTCCTTTGGGAAAAAATATGTTTCCTCTCTTGACAAAAGGGGGGTCATGCAAAGAGCACACGAAGAGTACATGTTTTCTTCCCAAAGTTCACTGGAGTCAGTGATGGAACAAAATATTAAGAAAGGCTTTGTTCAGAATCTGATGATGATGAATTTGGTAGATCTGTAATTTGGTGGTGCACACTAGACGGTATTGTATGCTTTAGAGCATCTGCAGCAACATCATGACAATATTGTGCATGAAGAACATGTGGTCAGAATGTATGCCAGGTCTCATGTTTCCAAACAGCTGCAAATACATATGAAGTTGGAGAGAGAGAAGTTGTAATGCAACATGCTCTGGGTCTGGGCCTTTGCAGGGTTGAGTGCTAATGATGCCAGCAAGCAACCAGAAGAAAAAGGACAATTTGTTGTTGCCACTGGTGTGGCAAACCTTGTGAAGCAGACAAATGATGATGTGGTAAGTTTGGACAATGAGCATGCAAAATGGAAATTCAGCAGTATAAGCACTGCCAAAACCAGGATTGGGTGAAGGATCCCAAAGGTGAGCTCAAAAAGTTAGAAGCTTCTACCTAGTTCCATTCTATGCCTGCATAGAGTAAGGTCTTAATGTTGAAGTTTTCCAGTGCCTGATCTTGTTGGTTAATATGGGTATTCCAGGTTCTTATCAAAGGGACTTCTCTTGTATGCATCAAGCTACAGTTTGGTTCCTATGGTATTACCAGGTCAGTGAAAGTGTGGTTTGAGAACTGTGTGGGTGGTCGATGGTTGAATATCAGTTGGTAGAATCTTGCTTGGCCATGCCCATTTTCTGTTGATGCAGTTGCTGCTCATTGTTAAACTCTCACAGATGTTACCAGTTTACTACTGATCTGTTGCAATACTTACCATGCATGGATGTCAGAGTGAGCATTCAGCTCATATGTTCTGTGATGACATTTTTTGGGACTTGTAGCAGAAACCTGAGTAAATATCCATAGATCCATGTATGAGTTTTTGCCTGACTTGGGAGGTAATTCTCTTAATTGTTTTGTCTCTCACTGGCTATGGCTTTGACAAGGAAAATTTTCATTGCCTCAGGGAACTGCTGTCTGGTGAGAAGGAAGATCTGATTCAGCTGCCCTCTGATAATGCATTTGTTGGACAGCATTGAGCACCCTCATCTCAGAAGAAGCAACGTGTGATTTAGTCCCTTGATCTTGTAGCAGAATGAATAAGGTGCTTTCTCAGTCCTCCTGTTGAGCACAGTATGATTTTGATGGAATCGTTTTCCACACTGGAATATATAGTGTTTCCACACTAGAATACTTCCTGTTTCTGGTTCTGGTCCATTCTTTGTGCCAGAGATCTTGCAGGTATATGTAAATCTTTGGTGCGTGAAAGTGTTGATGAGGGGAATGAAGTTGATGGGATACAGATTAGGACAAACCAGGAAGTACTATCAATGGATAGCAGGAGCGAAGGTACTTCAGAGAGCTTGATCAGGGAGGAGGGAGAACACGAAGGTAGTCAGGACATGGAGGTCATGAAGATGTCAAAGATGATGAAGGAGATGACACAGGTCTCCTCCAACCATCCTATGCGAAATGAATTTCTGGGGAAGCTCCGGCAGAATGCCTTCATTCTGGACACTAGGGCTTTGACGTCACAGCAACTTCTACTCATGAAGACTTCACCACCAGGCTGGGTCGAAGGGGTGAGTTCTCAATACTCTGCCTTTTCTCTCATTTCCTCTGCAAAATTGGTGTTCTGGGTAGGGTATCAAGGTTTTGGAGATTTTAGGGTTTACTTTTCAAGGTACTTGGTCTAGGTTTCATCATGGTAGAAGTTGCAGATGTCCTGGTTACAGCAGAAACAGACTTGGTCTACATTTCGGGATTGTAGAAGTTGCAGATGTCCAGGTTTTGGGGGAAACACACAGGACACAGGATGATTACAACTGCTTGCTGGTGTTAATGCATTGGGGTCTAGGGTAAAACATAATTTTCAAGCTTGAGGTTGCACATGTGGTTCTGTTTCAGTAAAGAGAGGCAAGACTACCATGATTTACACCTGCTGGGTTTTAGGGTATTATGCTTTAGCACTAAAACCAATATCCCACCTTAAGGTTTAGAGTACTGTGCAACAGGTACTGGCAGGCAAGGATGGCAGAGAGCGAGTTCGGAAATGCACATTCAAACAATGCAGGCAAGGCCCTTTTGAGGGATATTTTACTGAGTCAGAATTTGAGTATCTGATTATAGAGGTGCACCAGTTCTGCAGAAGGAGTCAGCTTGGATGGACCTCTAGGATCCCCTTCTTTTGCATGTACTGCGAGGAAGATTTTAAGGACAAGGCCACACTCTCCTACCATAGGATTAAGAACGAGTGCCCAAAACGACCTCCTGGAAGTGGACAGTACCTCAAAATGTACCCATTCTGTGACAAGAAGGAGATCAAAGCTGTGTTTGAGAAACACAAGTTGACCTACCCTGTGTTGCCTCCACCACCACCTGAGGATGATGATGGTGCAGCAACACAGGGACAGGACTTCAAGGTCCTCAACATAAACAAAGGGAAATCAGAGAAGCAGAAGGAGCGGATAAAGAAGGAAGTGAAGAGCAGGAGGAAGGATGACATGGAGACCAAGGGTACTGTGGTATTGTTTCCATTGGTGGATAGTGAGACGGACATTGACTTTGATGATACTCCAGGACACCAGAAAAAACCCCGAAGAGAAAAGGAGCAGAATTCTATTCAACTTTACATGACACAGATGCAGTGTGCTGAACCACAGGCGGTGACCTCTCTGGCAGGACCTTCCCAGCAAAGGAGTGCCATTCACCACCCTAAGACAAAATTACTTCCTCCACATGCAGTACCTGACCATAAGGGAGCATACCCTGTACCCACTGTCCCATCTCTGAAGCCTCACAGAGCTCTGCCAGAAATGGAGCTTTCCTTGCCCAAGACTAGGGAGGAATTGGAGGCAAATGCCAGGAGGACAGCCCAGAAGAAGTTCCCGTTGGCATTGAATGTGGGTAATGGTGCTGATTTGTCTCCCTCAGTGGACTGTCCTCCTAGTGGACTCTACCTTCTTGCAGAACATACCACTGAGATCATAAACTCTGAACTTCTAAAGGACCCACAAGCAGCTATGGAGGCAATGCTTAGTCTGCAAAGCCAGGAGATCCTTGCAGAACGTATTTTCAAGGCATATGGGCAGTATCTCTTTCGCACTGATGTTGGGGTAAGCTTTCAACATTTTTTCATATTTCATTTTCTATATTTCCTCCAGTCTTGCATGACAAATTAGGGTTTGTGTGATATACAATGATGTAATGGTCTCCCTGGCAGGCCCCTGGAAGCACTGATAATGACCAATACATTGTAAAGACAGTCAAGGCATTTCAGAAGAAGAATGGGGAGGCAGATCCCATGGCTCGTGGAGAAGAGATCAAAGCATTTCAACTTTACTTAACTGCTCTGGGCAAACAGCGGGAGTATTGGGCTGCTATCGAAGCTAAAAACCGTCTCATTCTCATCAAGCAGGACGATTTTGTCCAAAAGGAATTGGAGAAGTGGGATAAGGCTGAATGCATGAAGAAGGAGAGTAACGATTGGGGTTGGTCGCCACTGTTTCAATTCCTCAAGATGAATCGCATTACTTCAGGGCGCAGTCTTATGTGGACTCCAAGTGCACCTTGGCAACACACATCTGAAGAGCTGCTGGCCTTAGTTGAGTCTTGTGATGTTGCTGCATCTGAAGATATCCCTTGTCCTCCCTTGGTCAGAGCACTGAAGCTCTTTCAATTTGGTAGAGTAGGACATTTGGTACCACTGTGCTGCCCTTTTAGTGGCCTATCAAAACAAAAAATTGTTCATGTACTGCTGAACCAGAGTGAGTCAGTTCGCTTTACAATAGCAGTAGAAAACCTCATAGACATGGGTTTCCTTTATTTCCCCCACATGGACATGAATGATGACATTGCTGATGGCATCAGGAAAGATCTTCTGGGCTTGCTGGGATATCAGTTATCATCTCAAGAAAATATCATAGATCTAACATGGAGTTGGCTGGTGAGATCATTCTGTCGTGCTGTTGTTGATATGGTGAAGATGGGACGGAGGATTGAGCTGGAACTACTTTGGTTCAGACCTGTAGAGGGACCAAATGAAGTTGGGCGCAAGAAAGAGGCTACTGCTGTGTTCTATGATGTACTGCGGATGAGGGAGAGCCTGGACATGGGCTGGATATTCCCCCAATCAGCAGGTAAGATCCTTTTTCCATACCACCAACACCTTCTGTACTTGTTCTGCAGTACATTGTAGTGAATTCTCACATTGACAAAATTTCTTTGCAGATTATAACCAGGACCTCAAGGACAAGCTAATGGAAGCCCTCCGGGAGTTCCATACTGCTACTGCTGACTTTGCACGGTCAGTTCTAGCCACTCAGCCTCCTCCTACATCTGCAGTATGTGAGGCAGCAGACTCTATAGAAGGAGGTGCTGTTCCTGCTGCTGTTACTGATGTCACAAATGTGATATCGCAAGTGTGACACAAGAAATGGTTCTAGGTGTATTTTCTATCCTGCCAGAGTGGTCCTTGACTCCTGTTGGGAACTTTATGGACCTGTTCAAGGACTCTCAGACCGTCCCACTTCATGAGGAAGTACATGCAAGACCACCTGTTGAGGTACCTATGCACAGCCCTGTTATGCCAAGTACAGAGAAGCATATTCATATACTGGAGTGGCACATCCTGCAGCCAGGGGCTCTGTATCCAGACCCAGAAGGAGACACAAATTTGCAAGGTGGCCCTTACAAAACATGGTCATGGACTAAACCAAAACTCTTCCTTATATTGTGTGTGGTCTGAATTTCACTATTGGAGCTGGAGCTTCCATGCAGCTGATGCCAGATCTAAATGCATGGAAAGAAAATCACGTGCTGTAGTATGTATCATCCAGCACATGATTTTCTTGCCATGCATTTAGATCTAGAATCAACCAGCAGAAGACTGCAGCTATGTATTTTCCAAGGGGCCACAGCAATGGAACTGTCCTTGTGCCTCGTTTATCAAGAAACCACTGGGTTTTGCTAGTCATGGGGATGTTGGGCTTCTTCACATTGAATTCTAGGCAGAGGAGAGGACAATTGTTCACACTCCAGTACTGTGAAAACTCTAAAAATGCTACAGCATGTCCTTGCACTGCAACACAAGCAAAAATCTCCATGATAGGGTGATCAAAAATTGCAGTCAGCAGACATTGCAGTATGTAGAAGCGCTGCAGCAGTTGGATGTCTACAAGGGCAGATCTTTTGTTGTGCAGTACATTGATGAGTTTTGCAAGGACAAGGTCCTTCTATGCACTTTCAACTTTCATTGACTGGTTTCCTCCAATGAGGCCCTTCAAGAAGATCAGTGCAAGTCAACAAGATTTGTGATAACATGGAGGCTTCTGTGCCTGAACACATTTGAGGACATGGGTTGACCAGCCCAAGGAAGGATTGATTGTGGTGACTCCGAATGCCATGGTGAGGGCATGGGAAAGCAAAGGGTATGTGACATATAAATAGGCATTTAGAATAGGTAGGATGCCCCCTTTATATCACTCAGTGACCCCTCACATTGCCCCTGAAAGGCAAGTGTTACACAAGCTAGGAGATGTTGAGGACACATGGGTGCTCCCCTTTCATTCTTCACCTTGTCCTACAAGCTAAGGGCTCTTTTAAAGTGCTTCAACAACCAGCTATCATTATTTGCCACTCCTTCCTCTTCATGTTTGCTCCTCAAAATTCTTGTGTCCCACAACTTTGTTGCCTTTCGAATTCACCTTTTTGCTTACTACCATTCAAAGCAACCATCTCTTGGACAATCTTGTCACATTTCCAAAACCAAGCCCCCCCTTAACACAATTTCTTATGTCCTACCACAAGCTTTGCTGCTGTCAAAATTGTCCTTAAAAATCAATCCATGTGTGATGACACCAAAATGTGCCTAAAAGGCCTACAAGAATGGTAAATCATTGACAAGGAAAACAAAGAAATTTCTAGAAGCAAATAAGACGAAAACGTAATTGAGAACCTCTTTGCACAAGTTCTCTACCAAAAAATTATATTCAATCTTATGGGAAGGCTGCACACAAACCTCACAAACCTTAACTCTTGCAGTGCTCTCAGCTTGACCTGCCCAAGAATTGTGTCTTAACAGGGCTCAAAAGGATCTGAAGAGAAACTTGAAATTGAGATTGGTGGGGTGATTAAAAATCTAAGCAAACTCGTACACAGTTTGCTTAGATTTGCTGCTTACAGAGTTCTAAGACCATGATCAGCGGTATTTTTCATCAGAAGGTTCTAAAGGATCAGGTGGAAGGGGAATGCCATCTTGAGCCAGAAGTGCAGCATACTCCTTGCAATAGACCATCCCAGTGTCAAAGTCTCTGGCAACCTGCATCATTTTGATGCTTTCTGCCTCTGTAAATGGTGCATTGCCCTTTGTCATCATCATTTTCTGAGCTCAAGGTCACACCCAACAACACCCACCCACACAAACTAACCACACTCGTTTTCCATGGATTCCAAATTTCTTTACAGGTGTGAAACAATTGTGGCTGTCAACTAAAAATAAAGACTTTTGGACAGCTGAATTTCCAAAGTCTCAAAGTGATGTTCAATTGATTCTCAATTGACAAGAAATAAAACAGATCTTACAGTTTAATGAAGAGCAGGAATGAAAAATGTATCCAATTAGCATTGCTGATATTGCAGTGTTCTGAGAAAGCATGCTGCTGAAAGCAAAGTTTCTCCTTTTGGAAATCAGATCCTTTCCTAATTTGGCTTTCCAGAGGTTTTTCTTTCTTGTTTTGGAAATCAATTCACTCCAAACGATTGTGGAGATTGCATTCTTGCTAACCCATCTATGAGGATTTGGGAAGGGTACCTTGAATATTGCAGCATCAACCTCAGTCTTCCCTTCAAGACATATCTGGAAGCACTCCAAAATTGACCCACAGAAATATTGTAAGTGTCTACATGAAATTGGTTATAGACTACTATGAATGACTTTGGGTCTCCTTCACTATGTAACAGATTAGAGAAAAACTGCGTGTTTTTGGAGGGTAAAGAGAATCTAATAACAGAGATCCCCTTCTGCCTTCTGGAAGGAGATAAAAGCAGGGATTTCTAATTTCTTTCACAGTGTGATTTGAATGCTAGTTTTTGGAGGATATCAGGTCCATTTGTCTGTGGAGCTCTAAACTTCAGTTCACATGAACCAACCAGAAAAAAACATGAAACCATTCAATTGCAGAGTTCAATATCAGATGAGCACTCAAATTCCAGGTTGAAGGTTAGTGCAAAACTGTTGCTATTTTGTGTCATAGACAATTTAAAGCTTAGGCTCCATGTGTAGTTGTAATGTTATCATGCACATAGTACTGGTCTGAAATGCCCAATTCAAAAGGTTCATTTAGAATGCCAGGCCCCTCAGGAATTTTCCTATTGCTAGTAGCACTTTGCTATGGAGGTAGACTTTGTACAAAGAATTACAAAATGGGTTCTTCAGTCACATGTATTAAAAAGGTGGTGGAAAAACTCACAATCATTGCTTCCATTATTTTCTCCACTGGGTGGCGAGCAAACCCATCTGGGTTCAAAACCAGGTACTCAGCAACCTTTTGTTCAAAATTCTCATAGTCAAAAAATCCTTTTGTTGTTGTTGGCCGTTCCTTGGACCTTGCCTGCAGACCAGCGGCCACTCTGATAAATCAATTTTTGCCTATAGTGGTTTTTCGGCATTTAAACAAAACATCCACTTACAAGGAAAATCATCAAAATATGATTCAGCAACAAGAACACAATTTGGTTGTTATGTGGTAGGAGGTTTACTCATATGATTTTGTGAACTGGGAGTGATATCATCAGTGCTGTCCAACTTCTGGTTTTACCAAACTTGGAGCAACACAGTCTAATTTCCTTCCCATGCCAATGATAAGCATCAATCAACCAAAAAAAAGGTTCAATAACAACCCACATAAGTAGATGATGAAAGTCAGAATACATACATTCTGGGTGATCTCTGCGATTTGCTCCTCTGAAGGATTTAGGTCTGCTGTTCTTAAGAGTGGTCCCACATCCCTGCATCATCTATACACTTTTGAGGTTCAAGATTTGTGAGAAAAAAGTTAGAAATCCTGAATTAGGATTCATGGAACAAAAGTTAGAAATCCTGAATTGAGACTCTGATCATACACAGTTTTTAGCAGGTTCATTCAACATGGGTTGAGTGCATACATGGCTTTCAACCTGACTTGCAGCATAAACTATCAAGCTAGAAAAAAATTGTCAGCAGGGAGGGTGTTGCAAAGAAATTTTTGATAACAATGGGCAGCATGGGTCTCAAGGTTTCAATGAGGCTGATGGGTTGTAATCACAAACTTCTCTTGGAGCTCGGTTTTCTTTTTGGCTCCTTTCTTAACAAACCAAGGGAAGTTTTGTCGGAGTTTCTTTTGCAATCCAGCATCTATAGGAAATTTGCGAACTGGTGCAGCTTCCTCATGCTCCTCCACAATTGAGCTTTTAGCAGCAGCTTGTACCTCTGCAATTGGACTTGCAGGCACTTGCACCTCAGCTGGGACAGCATCAACTTCAGTTTCTGACATGTTGTGCTAATGGTAATATCCTTATGTTTTCAGGACAAAATTTCTACCCCTGTATGGTATTTTACATGAGGCAGTTTCGTTCACAATTGTTGACCAAGACAATCACCCTGCAAATCACAAGTAGTGAATGAATCCCCCAACATCAAGCCTTTATCAAATGCAGTATTCCCAAATGAAATCACTTGCTCTCACATTAAATCCTGTCAACTTTGGGATCTCATAAACTGAGCACAACCTGCATTGCTCTGGCCTATGTTTGTGCTTTCTTGCCAAGAAACACCTTTTGAAATTTGTCTCATTCTATTTGTTCATTCTAATATACTTGCTGTCCTAGATCCCCATCTCACCATAACCTTAGTCAAGTCTATCAAACCGTATCCATCATCATTGTGAAATAGTTAGAGGAACTTGGAAACAACAATTCCCAATTCCTGCAGTCAGCTTGTGATAATGAATCTGGAACAAAAGCTGTACAATTCAAAACGTACTCTGGAACAAGTAGATTGAAAGAAGTAACATGGGCTCAAAGACACCCCACCTTAAATTTAGTCCAAAAGAGATTACCATACAAGAGTGAAGCAGAAGAATGCAAACTATCTACTGTCCATATGTTTCCTATTGCCCCTTCATATCTCGTGACATGTTTTTTATACTTTTCTGCCATTTTGTGCTAACCTTTGATTACTTAACACTCCTGAATACCTTTCCCCATTAGCACTGCCTTTGATTGCAATTTGAACTGCCAGCACTGGTCCACAACCACATCAAACTAAATGAGTTTTGTCAGTAGATTTTATATCAGAGGATATACTAACATATCTGGAGGCTTGTTCAAGAGCTTCTTGACAATGTAGCCACCACCAACTATGAGGTAGACTACTCAGATGAGAACAATGACTGGTGTTGTAGACACTGCAATTTGTCTAGGGCGCAAGCATAAGGACCAACAGAAGAAAGATATCTAGAGTATTTGTGTGTATCTGCATGTAAACCTAGGGACTACCAAATCCTTGACATAAGACAGGCAATAAGGCTATACCCAAAGGCCAGCTCAAGCAAGACCATTGTTGCACTGCCATTCACTGTTTCCTTCTTCGATCACTCTTTTCAAACAACAGGTCTTACCTGAGCCACCCTCGTACACTCTCACGTGCTTGGGGTGAACCTGCACGTCAGTCCAGGTTCAAGTCATGCAAGTGTCAAATTGGTGATTGAAATAACTAAATTGCTTGGTTCAAGACATTCTGTGCAAGTTGGGAAAGACAGAAACCTCATCAGCCTCTGTCCACGTGATTACAAAAAACTTTGAGCTCTCTGGAATCTTTCAGATATAAAAGTATGTCTATGAGATTGCAGAGAAAATTCTAGCAAAACCAAAACCAACACAACAAGAATGGGTGTGGTCATTACCTTATGAATGTCAATCACAAAGTGTGAGACAATCACCTTCATCATAAATAGCAGTAACAAGCTGCCATGACTCCCCCACTGGCTTCATCAGCTCTCAATGTGGGATGTCTTTAAGTCTGTTAATCTGCCCCAAGCCCTAAAATACAAATTCACTGCCCCAGCTTTCCCTCATCAAAAAATTAGAACCAATTGACCACATGCACCAGAAAATACAATCCAAGTTGCTCCAAGCATTGCTTACTGAAGAGTATCATCAAGCCCATGGACACACTTCGAAATTCACCCACAAAGCAGCCAAGCAGTACCAACAATCATGTGGTTCAAAAAGTTAAAACAAGAGGGAACATAAACATTCTGATGAGTCCAGTAGAAAAATTAGAGGATGACCAATTGGGATCCACAGCATTGAATATGTCATTTGGATCTTTCCTGGACTGAAACAAAATTGTGTAACCACACAGCTACATGTTAATTCTGCTCTGATGGATTCCAACTTGCTTTCACTTCATGCTGACAGAATGAGCTTCACTTCCAGACACACATACCCCTGTGCAAGTGCTTCCCCCTATACGTAGCAATCAGTCCAATGACACACAGTTTGATACTGCATGGAGTCCAACAAGTAGATCCACTAGCATCAACTATGTGTGTCCTAAGTACCCAAGCATCACCTGCCCACAAAACTAGTTGTTAAGTGAGGACAACACAATAACAGCTGTGGCTTGTACAGCAATTGCAAGACTTACAAACAAATAGGTGCAAAGTATTTACCAATTCCCTGGCTTGCCCTGATTGTCACAACACCTGCATGCGCACCAAAACTTGGAGCACACCAACTACCTGCACTGTTCCAGGAAGCACCATAGTCGAATTTGGCAAACCCAAGACTGCAGAAAAGAAGTCACATTAACAGACCTAAGGAACATTATATGTTCAAATGAACTAGGGTACACTCCATGGTGTCCAATCCTTCCTCATCACTGGGAAGTCTCCTGTGGCCATCACACCAGAATAAAATAATTGACACCAAGGAATTCTCTCCCTTTCTCTTCTGCAGACTTATCCATGTGTCCATGTTGTACTCTCGCACACATGCAGTACTTGAAATTGACAGAAGAGAAATCCTCACATCCAATTCTTTCATTGTACCACACAAATGAAGGACTAGGCAAATGTGTGCAGGTACACATGGTCTGTTCCTATACTGTAGACACTCCAACAAACAAGCATATAGTGGCACACCTTCACATGATCATAGAAACTACCATGTCAGAGGCTGACAATTGAAGAGAACGTTTTGAGAGATGACAAGCTGCCTGCAACTGAGAAAATGCTTCCAAGCTTAATGATTACTTCTGGATGTGAAAGGTCAATAAGCATGCAGTATCTTTGATAAACAAGTAATCCTATACCTATCTCTCTAATTTTATATCCTCTATTTGCTAGCTCCATACAGGGGGACCATGGCTACAAGCCCATAGAAACCGATCTGTGGTCGATCTCTTACTCTCTGTGGTCTCCTTCAAGACTTGACATAGAGCAAAAGGCCACAAAGCTTTGGCAAGGAACAGCCTCTGCATACAATTTCCTAATCCCTCTTCATCTGTCCAACTCCAAGAGTTTCAATCCACACCTGAGTGTTTAACCTAGTTACAGAGACCAGAAAGGCCACAAGTCTGGCTAATCATCCCAAGCACTGTCCCGTCCATCCTTGTTTGCACGTCGAACATTAAGCCCCTGTGAAGACAAGGTCTGCAGACTAGATGAGGACCTGACCGCTTCAGTGTCCTCCCACTCATCATCTTCCCAGATTTCATCCCATCCTTCAGCTGATAGAGGGCCATCCTCAGTATCCTTCTTTGAGGAATCAACAGTTGGTATGCTCATTTCCAGCTCTTGGTACTTGACACTACCCGCACCAGGCCACCGTGCTCGTGCACGCCGTGAGACACATCCCCATATACCCGCAATGCCTACCAAACCATCAAACAGACAAAAAGGGTGTAACCATTGAAAGACCTCAAACCAAATCAGGATTGAAAGGACTAGACTAATCCCAGGAGACAGAACAATGGCTGGACAGAAAATGGCTCAGTGCTTGTGAATATACACTACTGTCATGAACATGTAGACATACAACACAGGTCACCAAAAACATCCATTTTTAAAGAGATGAAGAGTCCTACACCTTGTGAAAAAAAAAAGGAACCACCCACCATTAGAACATTTCATACCTAGGATTGCCACAAACAGAATGGTGCCTCCAAACAGTATGAAGCCGGTCCTTGTTACAGGAATAAAATTCAAGTATGCAGAGCTCTGCAGTTGGGATGACGGAAAACTATTTTCAGGCACATTGATCTGGCAATAACCTGCACCCCAAGTTATGTTGATTTTGTCTGCAATTTTTATCCCATTATCGACCACAGTAATAGCAACCTGCAAAAGAAGATGATGTAGTATCACAGTCATGACACAAAAGAACAATCTTGGATCTCAAGAGCATACTCTCTTGCTTGCTTGCTCATCTAGGACATCCTCCTCTTGTACTATCATCTAAGTATGTTACTGATCTCGTTCCTTCATCCACCCAATCCTTCAAAAATAGTATCAAAGACAGGGAATGCACAAGAGCACAAAAAGAGAATTAAGTCACAAAAAAGCCACCCAATCCTTCCAAAATAGTATCAAAGACAGGGAAAGCATAAGAGCACAAAAAGAGAATAAGTCGCCTTGTCATGCAAACACACAATAGTTTTTGGTTTGCCTCATAATTCCAACACAAAAGACCTGAACTGGAAGATCTGCTGGAAGACCTGATAATCTGAGTTCTGCTTCAACCTACCTTATATTCTTCTCCAGTCTTGAGTGAGAGCTCAGCTGGGTTTGCTTTGAGTGATTCTGCTACCACTTTGACTTTCAGTTCATCCTTACCAGTGTTTGTCACTGTCAGTGTCCAATCATGGTTGCCTGCATCGATCATCAAGAACAGGATTTGTCTCAAATGCTGATCTTAAACAACTCTAGACTTTGTAAAAACATGCAACAACATGACATTCCAATATCATGAATTATGTGACAGTGAATAGAAATAATCAAATTCTATTCATCAAAACTCACCCTCACCAGCTGTCTTCAGTTTTGCAAGGAGAGGATCGCCCCCACAATCTCTTTCTTGTGATGCTGGATTTTCCTCTTTAGTAGTGGCCCCTGCTGCATCATCCTCGCCTCCATCTGGAAGAGTTCCAGCATCTTGTGAAGTTTCTGTGGTCTGGTTTGTCTTCTGGTTATCTTGTGGTGACTTATTATGACCTTCTTTCTGTTGATCTGCATCATTCTTTTACCCCAAAATCATCTATCTATCAGCATGCCGAGAAAGATCAATCTGTTCATTCTTGTTATAGGAGTACTCTGAGAACTGGCTAGATGCTTCACGAACCGGTTAGATGCTTTTGGAAAAAAGGCGACACCTGGTGAAGTGAAGCGGGGAAGGGAAAAAAGCTTAGCTACTGTTAAAGGCAACAAAATGGAACTACTTCCACCTCTAGAACAAACGAGGACCAAGCCGGAAATAGAAAAAGAAAGAAAAATAATCAAAGCGACAACAGAAAGAAGCAAAGAGGGGGGGGGAGGGTAACATACAGCAGGCGCGGCGCTGTTTTCTTCTTCTGTAAAGCGGAAACGCATGATCCGCTGGTTCAGTTCTCCATCTCCCGCAGTTTCTTGTTCCGTAATCCCCTCCTCCGCCTTACGCACAGCCAGGATCTCCTTTCCTATCTCCTTGGCTAAAACATTCAACTCAGCAAACAAATCTCCTCTTCCCTCACCATCATCACTGCCAACAAGAAGCCTTCTTCCACCTCCTACTATATGGAACGAAGCCGCCCCTTCTTCTTGTTCTTCTTCTAATTCATCCTCTTCCCTTTCCGCCTTCAGCTCCGCAGCAGCATCAGCAGAGACAAGAGTAGTCGTATCGGCACAACAGCAACAACAACAACTACAACAATAAAACAGAACCAACACGAGGAGAATCACGAAAGGCGCACCAATGTTTCCGGAGCCATGTTCCATTCCTATTATTATGCTACACTTCCAGTCTCCGTTTTATCCCGCTCCGATAATACGCTACAAAAGGATCCCCGAATCGCGCCATCTGCACCGCAGCTCCATTCAAAGCTCCCAAAGAGTGATCGCAAAGAGGCTGCTGCATCGCTAGGCCGTCATCGCCATCGCTGGTGCTGCTGAGAGCTCTGGCGCATGTGATTTTTTTCCGGCGCTTGTGTGCTCGACGCACCAACAACGCCCAAAACAAAAACAAAAAACCAAAAAAAGGGAGAAAAACAAAACAAAAGGGACCCCCCCGCATTTTGTGATTTTTATTAAATATTTTTTTCGCCATTTTTTGGAATGAAAAATTACTAAATTAGCCACATCTAGTAGACCAATGTTTTATATATACAATTTATATTTTAATTTAATTTGTGCAATTCTTATTATATATTTTTACATAAAATTATGCGATTTTTGTGTATTAAACATGAACATTCATATTTTTCATTTTAAAAAAAAAATTCATCCATTTAATATTTAAAATATTGATTATATGCAAATATCATTCATATTAACCATAGCATGCAATAAAAGCTCTCTAATCAACCGGGTTTTGTAACTAATTCAATCCAATGTTCCACAATATATATAGTTCATTATAATTATATTGATATTTTAATAATATCAATATAATTATAATGAACTATATTATTTGATTAATAATTACAAGCATATTGTAATTAAGTTTTTTTACAAATTTGACGTAATTCATTTTATATTATTAACAATGTATTTGTAATAATTAATATTTAATTATTTAATTACACAATAATTAATGTACACACAAGGTTACACAAGGCTCACATTGACCCCATGAAAATAGATTTTTATTTTAAAAATTTTTTTAAAAAAAATCTCCTAGGTGATTAGGTGGATTACAACCAACCGCTCATCAACATGAATTAATTAATCTCATTAGCTTCACCCTTTTGGTAAAAGATGATAAGTTTAAAAATGCTTATGACACTAACTAGTCTAAGGATTTTTTTGTCTCATGAATATACATGATATACCTAAATTCATGATACGAAAAATTGAATTGGGTGGTTAGTTGTAATGGTTTGTTCAAGCATTTTCTAATAGTTTAGTGTAGTTTGCATCGTAATGATGACCTAAAACCCAATGATCATCAATATTGAATTGGATTTTTCATCAAAATACATGTCGAGCATATACACTTGAAGCAATTGAAATATGACATTGTTCACTTCCATCAACATATGAACTCGCAAATGATCCAAGTCAAATAATGAGCTTATGAACTCCATTCATTAATTTATGCAAATGAAATGGCCTATGTTATCCTCTTTGTTAAAAAGCAAAAGAGAACAAAGCACCTTGTTTTGCATGGCCATCTTGTTTATTGGGTATGCTACCGATTTCTTCTACTAGTAGAGGACAAAGCACCTCATGGCATGGCCATCTTGTTTATTGGGTATGCTACGAATTTCTTCTACTAGTAATGATACTGATACATTGCCTAATATCTCAAATGCATGATTATCCACATTTCTAGCGATGCCCAAAAATCTCTGCAAACATGACACATGACATTATCAAAAATCACCAGCTTCAATCCTCTCCGAAATCTCCTCCCTTCTTTTCTTTGTCCAGTTGTTGGCTGTTGATGCAAGGTTGAAGAGCCTAATGACTTGTGACCTTGTATACTCCTGTTAAAAAAAACCCAGATTACATGAGTCAGTTGAGCCACGGATTTTCAGTAAATGAGACCCATTGGTATCTTCAGTATCTATCTGCCTACACAAGGTTCTTCCGAAGAGATTGACACACACTCACAGGATGTGTCTGAACCCAAGGTAGGAACTCTGTGTCGGGTAGATAGAAGGCCTGATGCAAACAAAAGGCACTGCATTAGAACTTCCAGCATTCATGAAACATCAATCCAGACACATCATCAATATATGCAGCGATGGGTTTGATGTACCACTATGTACCTTAATGTAAGTTTCCACAATCTGTAAGTTGGACCGTAGCCGTGGCAGTGCCACCTGCTGCACACCATTTATAAGCACCTGTAGATACTCTCCACAAGGGGTGTAAGCTCTGAGAAAGCATAGCAATTATATATGCTTGCAAGCACACACACCTGCAACAACTAGGTATCCTATTGAGATGATCCAACTGTGGTTCATTCAAACCTGGAGATCAAGCGACATCAAAGCTCGTCCCTCATTGTTGCATCTTCTAACTTGTGAGAGACCTTCAACAAGTGTCTCAGCAAGAGTATCCGCTCCATACTCCAATAAAAGCTCCAACATCTGCAAACAACAAATACAATGCATATGACCCACATGTATGTATGTGTGTATATATGTATGATGGAGATCAGATCTTTTCACTGCACTCTGACATGACTAGAAACTCCTTTAACCCCACCACATATGTGAAGCTTGAAGCAACAGTGGTTTTCCCTTTGTATAGTATCTCATCCTCTCTAGCAACATCATCATTACTGGAAGTCCATCCTGCTATGTGAAAGGAAACAAAAGGTTGCGGAATCATGGTCTTCTTGTGACATATACCTCCTTCTGAAGACTACCTTGCAGCACCAACTTGCTTGAGTACTGTTTATACTCCAACAGGAGTTGATCAATGTACCTGCCAATCCATAACACAAATGATTCCAGGTACCCATATAGTGCAGATTGAACAATCATGGACTGTTGGACTAATCCAGCCTTGTAGCCTCATATACTACCCTGTTATTGTGCTCCACATGTGGAAGTTGATGTTAGTGGCATCAGAGCCAACTTTCTTTTGAGCATGTCAGTGATCCAAGTACACTACAAGACATTTTATGGTTGACAATGGCAAAACAAAATCAACCCACATCCATCATCTCCAAATTGTGGGTCAAGTCACAGAGGTAGACACACTTTATCTTAACATTGGTGCAAGATAGATGAATCCTGAGAATAGTACAATTACCCATTATGTTCTATTCCCAGATCATTGAGCTCCCATCTCACATTTGCAATGAGATCAATGTACCTACACAACAATCACATGCTCATGTATTGAGTCCATGCAGAACATGGAGAAGAACTTATCCTTTGCAACTCTTGATATAGGTTGGTTCTGACAGTGTGGATCCAAATGTTTCTGTTGACTTATCCAGGTGATCCATCTGATGTCTGGCAATTGTGTCTGCCATGCAGTTTAGTCTTTATGATATATAGGTATATTCCAGCATAAAACTGCAGATCTCATTTCTTACAGAAACAGGTTATGAGCCCCACCTTACCCTCCAATGTTGAGGAGCATTCTTGCAACTGCCTTGTAGACATGTTCTGCTAAATCAGGGACTACATTTACCTGTGCAGGGGCGCATCATCAAACACTGCAGGTCATGTCAGACTTCCAACAACTGTCACACTTCTGTGCTGCATGCTGGGTTTGTGGTAATGAAACCCACTTGCCATGCAACTATGTGATGTAACAATTGTCAGCAACTGGAGGATAAATCATATTTAAAGCAAGGGGATAGATCCAAATCACGAACAGAAAAAAAAGAGCAACTCTGGAAGCACATCCAAAATGTACATACCGTACATGCATAGAAAAACTCCACTGAATTCAAAGAATCCTGAGGTAGCATTGCTTGCAGTGAATGGTGTGATGCTTTCAATATCTGAGAGATCCAGCCCAGTGATTCTACTGCTACCATGCGCTCCTGCACAGAAACCACAGAACCCCAGTTTACTTATTTGGTGTTTAGAAAATTCACACATGCAGCAGAGAAGGAAGTCCCATATACATTCTGTTTCTTCCTGATGGAGATAGGTGCAGGAAACATCATGGGTCTTGGACAAAGTGATTGAAATCACTTACACCAAGTGCAATCTGGATACTGGCAAGCCAAGGAAAGTGGCATTGATCTGCTGAGAGAGCAATTTGCAAGTATGTTTAGGGTTTAGGGTACCTTGAGAGCATACAGATTACTGAAGGTCATCACTATTGTTGCATCTCCATCCCTGGCAGGGTCTGTTTCTGCTGTCACCTCTGATGTCTTGCTAGTATAGCTCGACACACTGAGGCTTTCTCCTGCAGTAGGACCACCCAGACTTGATTCTGGTACTGTTTGGGTGCTGGAGATTGCCAGGTATTTCACCAGTTGCTCCTCAAGGCCTTGTGATATCCTTAGCAAGGTTGCTCGAAGCCGGGGGCTCAGCACTTCTCGGAATTCCCAAATGACACACAACAAAGCCACTTACATGAAAGATGGAAAACCTTCTCAGATGTACTTCGGGGGCTGTTGGAATGAATGAAGCTGTGTGTGACATGGTATATAATGCCATGATGCCACCACACATGTCTGACAATTCATTCCAGTGTTCCGACACAGCTCAAATAATACCATTGTGACAAAAGATAGCACAAAATTTTCAAACGGAAAGGGAATTTACCTTCCTAAACCCTCAACAAAATCTCTAAAATGAGATTGAAGGATGGGGATAAGTAGTTAAGGTCAACAAACTTACAGTATGAGTTGGATTGACCCTGACTACCACTGAATGCCTCACGCTGCCCAAACATCTTATAAATGGAGAAGAAATACAAATCAAACAACTGACACAATCCCTGCAAAAAAAAGATGGCACCCATTTGAGATATCCACCAGTTATATATTTAGAAGCCAAGTTGCTTGCAAAAGGATTGCTGTTCAAGCAAGAAGAAAATTCATGTCTGAACAGACAACAGGATGCCCTTGGATGGCATACATGCACCATCTGCCAGGATCTGGCAGGGTATTCAAATCAAACAGAGATGCAGGAAGAAGAAGAAGGAGGAGGCATAATGTTGTACCTTGAAGACCTCTGAAGCAATTGGCTGAAATATTTGCATTAATCTTGCATATTTTTCCATGTATCTGCCAGCGCACCCAAATCCCCAGTTTTCAGCCTAATTGAAAACTGCTTCAAAGCCATGTTAGAAAGAAATATGCTTAACTGCAGCCTCCAAAAGCTTTAAAAGAAGTCTTGCACTTTCCACTGCAAAATATCTTGCATTGAAGAAGAATCTGCTGATATGAGTTCACAGCAGTGGAGTGACCTAAAGATGCAGACAGAAGAGTTTGTAACAATTAGACTCTTCTCATTGTCTGCAGCTGAAACTTGGCTATGATCCTTGATCCCGAGTACTGTGGTGGATGTAGTACTTCTCCAGAGAGTATGCAGATGCCCTTGCAGCTGACTATCCTCATCAATGGAGTCAGTAGCTAGTAGCAGATGCTCATTCTTCTTGTCATCTTTGTCACTTTCAACCTGGACAGCCCAATTGTCACTTGTGCCTGTTCCACCCAAACCTTTTGTGTTGAGAGTCTGATGATCTCTTTCTTCTTCACTTATATTAACTGTGGGATCCAATGATCCAGGCAGTCTTTCTGCAGCAAAGGGATTCCCGCCTTTGAACCAAGCTGCAAATTCTGCCACCCTCAAACTACTCCCAAAGCTACTAATACCACCACCACTTGTGACAGCTGATGATGGCGGCAGCAGCAATGACAATCTTATGCTGCCTATCGGATCCAATACATTCACTGACTTCAAAACCACTGATGACAATGGCTTCCACAACTCCTTTTCTGTCACCATTCGCAATATCTATGTCCAAAACCCACCCACCCAGAAAAAAATTGTCATGGACAGCTTCTAGCTACAAGGAATTTTTATTTATTTATCCTTGCATCATCAAGTCCAGTTTCAAATGCTCTAGATACAGGTACAACATCCTTGGGATCCTTGGGATACATGAGTTTGAGATCATGAGAACCTCACTTCAATGTTATGGCAATGGAAAGTGCCAAAGAATTCCTCAGTCTGTTTTGCAAGATTGCTCCGTAGTGATACAGCCTCAGCACCACAAAATGCCTCTCCAGCAAGTATGAACTTGTTTGCCCACTCAAGGCTCTGCAGAAACCGGTAGTTGGAATTACTAGTAGCTGTGTAGCAGCAGCTGCTGGTCATAGTCGAAAGCAATGCCGATACGCGCCAGCTAACAAGCTCCCAAAACGTCTTGCGCCCATTGTCAAGTGCCTTTGACACAATCAGTATCACTATTCCCTCACCCTTGGATAGAGGAGAATCAGCTTTGTTTTCTTCTTTTCCCCCCCCTGGCGGTGTATCCTCACCAGACAAATGACCCTGCTGCTGCTGCTGCATATGAAATTCTCCAGCAGGTGATAATGATGATATTCTATTCTCAGCTTCCACATCAACTGCTGTGCTGCTGCTACTGCTGCTGTTAGAAGTAGTGAGTTCATTTTGGGATGCACTTCCAGTGAGCAGCCTGGTGGTGGTTGCACGCAGAGATGTGACAGAAAGTCTTGTCAACAAGGAGTCAGAAGAAATGGAGCCTGTGTGAAAATGCTTTGACTGCTGCTGTTGTTCTTTCTTCATATTTGAGCTCAAATCTCCCTGGCTAACTGTGCGGCGGTGTTGATGCTTTATGTTGTTGGATTGGAAGCCCAATTGAGCATGATCCCCAGAAGGAGAAAACCTCTCAATAAACTGGGTGTGACACACAACCCACAAAAATCCTCAGCTTTTTTAGTACTAAATAGACACTTGATAGTCAAGCTCAGCATCCTCAGAAGCTCTTTCTAGCTACTACTAGACCTGCACCACTACTGTAATCCAATTTGTGAATTCCTATTGATGGGTTTGGACAATATGGGTCTTTGCAGAAAAGGGTGAAACAGTTAAGAGAGAGTTTTTACTTCTGGATTTTGGTGGCATGTCATCATGGTGTAGTATGAGCACATCAGATCAAAGAGCACCTCCAAGGTCTTGAATAAACATTGCTGGGACTTGGCCTCTGGAACCTGACAACATAGCTCTTTGTATGAAAGTCTGCAGACCAGCACACATGATCAGCATGATCAGCACTTGATAAGCTAGAGATCCTCTTTATCACCAACTGCCTGTCCTGCACATCTGATGCTTCAATATTAGGATGAAAAGAATAAGCCATCACCTGATCTTCTTCTGAACATTCTGTGCATCCTCTTCCTGCATGCACCAAGATCCATATCAACTGTGCAGCTTTTGCCCATACAATTTTCTGTCTATAGTATCAGTTTCACCAACTGTCAGGTAGTCAACCAGACCCTGAGAAAATCGTAAAAGGTTTAGTGATGTCATTACGGACCAGCAGTGAGGCAATAATTCTCATAAGGGTGGGTTGTGTGGCAGTATTTATTATTACAGGTTTTGCATAAACGAGTGAACTTGGGTACCTGGTAGAGCACATCCCAGAGAGTATTGTAGGTCTCAGAGACAAGAAGTTGAGCAAAGCCATGGTGCACCTTGTCGGCAAAACTGGTAAGTTCATCCAGCAGATTATAGGCTCTAATCACCTGGAATGAACATTGGAAAAATTATTGAAAATTCGAGAGTTGGGTTGGTGAGATCCAGACAAAAAAAAAGGGCAACATCAGCAGCCCTGCTAGCCTGGACAAAAACTCCCTGCAGTTGACAACCCAATTGGAGAACTTGCACAAGTTGCAAAACTGTCTGCAGTTGACAACCCAATTGGAGAATTTGCACAAGTTTGCTGCTTGCTTCTGAAGTTCTTCTGTAGCTAGTGCAATCCTACTCCTCATGGCAGATGAACATTGTCTTTTTTCTAACAAAGATGGGAAATGAAGTGTTTCTCACACTTACAATAATGTACTTGTCAAAGTCAAATTTCAGACAGATCTCCAGAAGGAATGCATCTACTTTGCTGGATATCTTTTCCAACCACTCCTGAGAGGGAAAAAAAAACATACAGAAACTGTTAGATACTGAGTGCATGATTGAAGTTTTGATTGAAAATTATAAAGTTCATAATTTTATGATGCATCATTGCCTCAAAAAACATCCATAGAAAAAAGTCATCTATTGTCATCATGTCTAGCATGTACCCCAACAACAGAATGTTGTGAAGTAACAATGTAACTGGAGAAAAAATATATAATGTCTTGCCTCCATACTCTGATGCATCTCCTGTATTGCTGATAACTCTGGGCACTCCTCCAGCAGCAGCATACATTCTGAACACATTTCAAGTGCCTGTCACCCGCCTCCCCCCCTGGCATGAAATTAGCTCCCTGGAAGGAGGTTTCAAAAGCAAGTGTGTCGAGCAATCTCACTGAGCTGCTGACTTCGACATTTAAGGATGGAGAAAATTCCTTTGCAAAGATTTGGAGACATATGTACAACATTAGAGGCAGCTTCAAACAACTAAAACACAAGTTTGCTGGGTAGCATTGGAAGCTTGAAGCAAAAAAATTAAATTTTTACAGGAAGTAACCAAAAAAGTCTATTGTCAAACCCAAAAACATTCAGTGAAAAAGCTGAAGATGTAGAACTCACTTTGGCATATTTTGCATCCTGAACAATGCTCTCAAGTCGAGACTTTATATCCATTGCATGATGTACTCGCTCCAGAACCGGAACCATATCCTGCAAGTGGCAAGCTAAAAAATTTGGTGTCAAGTCTAAGAGCCAATTAAGTCCACAGCAACATTCTAAGTGTTCAGGTATCATCATCATTGTATTGAGACCTAGATTTGGTTTGCAAATCACCACAGAGAGGATCAGCTGCTGTGATCCATTGAGAGAGAGACACTGACTTGCAGCTAGAAAAAGAGGAGCCCATCAATGTAAATTCTTTCTGAATCCCATACTACACAAACACAACTGGTCTGTTGTAACAGACTAATAAGAAGACATACCAGCAAAACCTGCTTTTTCCTGACGTTTGCTGCCACGACAAGGTCCTGTGAAATCTCAAAGATGGCCTTTGACAAGTGTCTGCGTCCATTCTGGAGAAATTAATCCAAGGACCAAAAGAAATCAGAGACCCAGATCATTATACATACCCAATTATCATGAGAGACAAACATTTTGACAAACTTGAGGTGCTTGAGAAGAAGAAGAAGAAGAAGAAGAAGCATAATTTACCTTGACTATAATAGTTGCAACCTGCAAATCTCTTTCAAGTTCTGTTACAAGCTGCATTCCTTTTACTGTCCAAAGACAAAGTTGATCCAAATCAACACTCAATCACCTAACACATAATTAACCTTCAAAAGTGCAACATAAACAAGGTGACCTAATCGCCAAAAAATCCAGATTGCATAAGAAGGGAAGAAGAATAAGTACCCATCTCCTCGTGATGTTCCATGACCTGTTTAGATAGTTTTTGTGTGATTACATCAAGCTGCTGTATTTTCTGAGCCACCTGTAGCAAGTAGAGAAAAAAGGAAGATCATCTAAGAGATAGAACCATTCTTCCATAAACCCTGCTAGAAATAATAAAATTGTGTACATATTTTTAGTTCACCAGGTGCCTAGAGACATGCAGATTTATTGACAACCAACAAACAACTAGTGGAAAATTGTAGACCCAAAACATCAAATGAGACAAATATGCAATAGCCAGGTGGGGGATACCTTGCTATCAAACACACTCTGATTGATTCCTTCTTTGGGGAGGTGTTGCAGCATATGTCTCACTGGATCAAATCCCTGTTTTTTCCCACCCCAATCACTCATCTGACGTGCATCAAGCAGGAACTTCAAAGTGCACTAGCCCTAGATTAGGACACAAAAATTGATTCTTTGGAGAAAAAAAACATGCCCACCTCCTCATGATAATCTTGCTCAAGCTCCTCTATCAGGTCACCCCCTGACCCCTGAGACCTGCTTGCATAGCTGTAGCTTGATCTCTGAGTCAGAGCTGAAAACTCATCAGGTAAAAGATCTGCAATCTTCTTAGCAACTGCTGCTGCTGCAACAGCACGAGCCGGCACCTGATGATCCAAACCTAATGTCAAACCTTCAAAGACAATAATACCACTATGAATGTAGTAGCTCCACCATGTGATGACTAACCCATGCCACAGAATCTGAGATCCATATAGGTACATATGGAGTTCATCAGTAATGGGCACAAAGAAATCTGTACAAAAACATCTAAGCCTAATCCAAAGATGGAGTGAACCCATTTGGGATCTGACATCTCACTACTGCTCTTGATGTGTTTGCAGTGTAAAGGGTGTGTGTTTGTAGTTCATACCTCAGGATGTGCTGATGATCCTGCCATGCTTATTCTTCTTGTAAAGGGGACTGCCTTGAGCAATCTTTCACCCAAATTATATAAATCCTCCATGGTGTGGTTACTGCTGCAGGCAATAATCAAAGAGCCAATGGAGTGAAGAATTCTACAAGATCTTCACCAGAGCCATGATGGAGTGTATGTACAAAATCTTCTCTTTTTCAGTGGAGCCACAAATTTAATTCCTAGGCATTGCTTTATTCTTAAGTTTCATAGCCAGCCCCCAACAGAATTTGTCACCACCATGTCATGACCACCACCCATCTAATCTCATAAGACCATTCAAAATCTCGGTCTCTTAAGTTACATGATCTCTAGCTCCAAGCCAAACATTGCTACCCATTGTTGCACAATCACATGTCCCCATCAAAACTGTATGTACAATAAGATGTTGAAAACCCCACCCCTTAGTCATGACACCAAGATGTGCCATCGCCTCCTCATGCAGAATTTAATAAACAAAGGTTTCTATCCATTTGATGTTTGCTACAAAGACTTTTCCTTTGAAGAAAAGGCTATAGCAATTTTGCAAAAAACTATGTTAACTATGCCAACACATTCCTTTGAAGAAAAAGGCTATGGCAATTTTGCAAAAACCTATGTTGATTATGAGAACACATTCTTTTGAACAATAGGTTAAGTCAATTTTGCAAAAGCCTATGTTAAGTATGCAAACACATTCCTTTGAAGAAAAAGGCTATACCAATTTTGTAAAAACTTATGTTGATTGCGAGAACACATTCTTTCAAAGAATAGGCTAAGTCAATTTTGCAAAAACTTATGTTAACTATGTGAACACATTCCTTTGAAGAAAAAGGCTATAGCAATTTTGCAAAAACCTATGTTGATTATGAGAACACATTCTTTTGAAGAATAGATTACATCAATTTTGCAAAAACCTATGTTGATTACGAGAACACATTCTTTTGAAGAATAGATCACATCAATTTTGCAAAAACTTATGTTAACTATGCCAACACATTCCTTTGAAGAAAAGGCTATAGCAATTTTGTAAAAACCTATGTTGATTACGAGAACACATTCTTTTGAAGAATAGATTACATCAATTTTGCAAAAACTTATGTTAACTATGCCAACACATTCCTTTGAAGAAAAGGCTATAGCAATTTTGCAAAAACATAATGTGTTCCCATAGTCTAGAATAGGTTTTTGCGAAATTATTCCTATATATAGGTGTAAGATCCTTCCCATTCTTAAAGAGTAGGCATAAGAACCCTCCCCTTCTTACACCTCGTGTTCTTATGTTGGGGGTAAAGCATAGGGTTGTGCGCTTCACCAAGTGTAAAGAATTGTGCTTTTGCAAATTTTTGATACCCCACGGATACCTGTTGGGTATCATAGGAAAAAACGAATCAAGCATTTTGAAAAGCAGCCATTATGTTTTTTGAAATGCATGCCTTTAGTGGCGGAAATTTTTTTGTGTAATAAGGTGGCCTCTAATTACACCCCAAAAATCCACTCGGTGTTTTTACATGTAGAGTAAAGCCCGTGGATGAGGGCATCACCGGGGGCCTCATTTGAGGGCTTTACATGACATAAAGAAGAGAGTGAAAATTTATTTTACACTTGTCAACTGCAGATTGAAAAAGATCATTATTAAAGGAATGGTCAAGATGAAGATTGGTATTTTCTTTCATTTTTCATCACTAAATTGCCCCAAAAAAAAAACCATAAGATGAAAATTAAGCTTGCTATTTTTTTTAAGAATTTTTTCTTTATGTGCAAATTAATACGTCTTGAAAATAGGAAAGAAATGAAAAATGAGCAATTAATTAAAAGTAAAATGAAAATTTGCATTAAAAATATAAGTAAAAGAGTACTCAAGCTCTCAAGTGAGCAACACAAAAACCTTAACATAGGATCAAATGAGAATCAATAGAAAAAAAAAAAAAAAAAAACAAAAAAAACAAAAAGACAGGAAAAAAATTAAAAAGGAGAAAAAAAAAAAAAAAAA
>Ga0116227_10005314_pt1 | contig 27222 bp, 16 predicted proteins | sample S1TSphgellanicum_FD_89693 | JGI IMG/M metagenome (GOLD analysis project Ga0116227, IMG submission 89693) | Host-associated microbial communities from peat moss isolated from Minnesota, USA - S1T2_Fb - Sphagnum magellanicum MG | ecosystem: Host-associated > Plants > Peat moss > Unclassified...
AAATATGCAATTTGTAACCTTTTTTTTTTTTTTTTTTTGACACTAACGAATTGTGATTTAAACATGGATAATCAAATTTCATATAAACTTTTACAAGATTATGACTATAGACAAAAAGAAAACCATGCAAAATAGTCTTTCTATGCTAGAATAAAGGTGCCAATTGTATAAATTTTCTACATGGGTTATTCTAAACTCAGCTATGCATTATTAGACTTGAAAAAGGTTCTGATTTTTGCATGTTTTAATATGACAATTTACATTGAGTTTGAGCTCCTTAATTATCAGCTTGTGTATCTTGTTAACTAAATTTTTTAATTAATTTTTTTTTAAAATTTGGCAAGTTTGCATATCTTTTGTTTGTTTACGGTAGAAGTTTTCTTTTAAAAAATAAAATAAAAAATGGATTCATTGTTGTTAGTTCGCACAACTTGAACACAACAACAGGAACATCACCCAAAGGAACTACAATTTACAAAACCCTAATATCTGTCTTAAACTTTTCCCATTATAATCACATTTTTAAAAAAATACTTTGCAAATATTTTGAGCCACTAACAAGTTTAATAATGACTTTAACAAAATGATGTTTCTTACTGGAACAGCCAAAAAATGTGTGACACAAACAAGAATGTGACTAAAATGGGCCTGATTATAAAGAGGGTCTATTGTACCACTAAGGAAACAATTGATTACTTGTACCTGAACATTATAAAATATTTAGTCTCCCAAGACTAAATAAAGGTCTCCAAGTCCAAATTTAACCTTTCCCGAGAAGGATCAAATATAGCCACTATAAAATACCTCACCAAAGAAGGTGAATAGGTAGGGTGTTCCTAGGTAGTGCTATTAGTCCAGGCCAAAAATAGTGGCAGCCAATTTTAGGAATAGAATTTCCATGCAACCAATGAGAAGGTACATCAGGGAGTGAAGGGGCCTCCCTTTTTTTCTTGTGGGTGGGGTGGGGAAAGGGGGGGGGTTTATTTTTCAAGTTGTGTTTGGTGTGGAGAGTGGACGGTCAACTTGGGCACCACTCATTTAGGCTAGTGAAAGTAATTGTCAGTATGGTTTAAACTTTAAAGCTTGAAACCTAAACCCCTACATCAAAAAAAATTTGGCTCCTAAATCTTGTCTTTGTTGTGTTAAAAAGGAAAGTGCATAATTTAATTTAACATAATTGGAGATGGTAAGAATTCAACAAGTTTTCATGGAGTTTCAGGCTTACAAGTTACACCAATATGGGACGCCAGTTCTTGAGCAATTGAAAATGTGGTTCACTATGTGTTCAATGATATAGACACAGAGAGGCAGGCAAACCAAAACAAAAGAAACTTTGTTTCCACATTCCATGCAGGGAAAACTTTGAAAATCTATGTCGCAAAACAATGTTATATGATTAGCAATGGTGAACCACCACCTGCACTGGAACCTTCACCCTTTTGAGTGAGGCCTCTAAATATGCAGCATTTTTTTTACTGGCTATATATAGCCAAAAATTTTAATTAAAAGTGCTAAAATCAAGTTTTTTTTTAGATTATCAATACTAAAATTTTGACCAAAATTTAAGAAATTTGTCAAGATTTCTATTCATGGCTCAAGTATGTAGCCAAAAATATAAAAAGGTGTTTAAGAAATTCTACTTTCAATTTTTCCCTTGTAACCAAATTTGCCTAAATCTTCATGTGGATCATAGCCACTTTGGCTACATCACAATATTGACCCCCCCAAAACAAAACACTGAAGTGATTGACAATATTAAAACAGAGAACTATTACATTTGGACTCACAGACCCTCTTTAAGTATAATCTTTGGATACTTATAATATTTAGAAGTAATTTCAAAGAATTTTGGGAATTTTGCAATGGCACCAAAGTAGGTGGGGGTTCACCCAAGGCATAATAATATTGCAACACATACAAGTACAAGTAAACATGCATGGAGTGTAAGTAGTTGCTATGTAAGCAGATAAGGCAGTTGGTGACAACCAGGTAGGTTATTTCCCCTGTGTATTGGTCCCCAGGGACAAAAGGACCAAACCCACTGTTGGGCGGGTATTAGAAACTGCATCAAGCCCCTCGGGTATCAGAGTTAATGACCATGGTTATTAAAAATTCAAATGCTCAGGTCTGACCTACAACCAAGGTTATAAAAAAACTCAAATACCCGGCTACTATATGTAACCATGTTTCCCCCCCCCCCTTCTTTTTTCTAAAGAGTCAAGTAACCACCCCAAAAACAGCTGGCTCTTGGCGGGTTCTTTCATGGAACCCGACAATTCTTGGAGGGTTTTGAAGTAGCCAAAACCAGTGATTCTTTGACTCCCAATTTTTTTTTAAATACTCAGACCCGGGGATTATTTAAAATATCAAATACCCGCTCCACACTGGTCAAACTAGGACCCACTAATAATATTATTTTTTTAAATGTTGAAATTTTCAAATTTTATTGCTTCCAAATCAAAAAATATTGTGAAGGACAATAATTAGAAATATTTCATTTGTTGAAATGAATTTTTCAAAATTAATTAATTATTCGACAGACATGTGTTGAAATGGCCAAGGTACTAAGGTATTTCAAGTATCTTATTAGTCCCATTGTGAAACAGAGAAAAATCATTGTAGCTATTCTTCCCAGTGTCGAAAAAACAATCTTATTTGAAATTTGCATAGGGGAAAATTAAAAGATTTTTTTTTGTTGGGGGCGATTTCAATAGGAACCCACTTTTTTAAAAAAACACACATAAAAATCCAGTGGAACAGGTGAAGAACTGATGCAAGGGATGAACCAATAAGAGGAGCTTTACATGTGACCACTCCCCTAGAAAAGAAGTAGGTTAACAAGATACACTAATTAATTAAGGGGATACATTGTTGCTACCATAGACAACGAGGGAAAATTAATAACAATCAAAACTGTCCTCGAAGGCCACTAGCTAATTTATTTTATGACATGACCCAGTTAATAGTCTAGTCCGGGTGTGGACTTTGATTAAATGTAGGAGGTCATGGATGGAAGTGTGTCTCTGCTACTAATTAGTCCGTCATGGGATCTGTCCTAGAAGCGTTAAGCTTTGATTAACATAGTATTTGTAGTTGACTCCATTAATTAAGTACAAACTAGCCTTTATTGGGCCTTGCCCCCCACAGGGACAGAGATTATCGCATTCGATCCAACTTTTGGAAGTTTTACCTTATTAGAACTGGTTTCATATCAGGTGAACCGGTTTTTTTGGGTGAAAGTGTTTAGACTGTTTACATTGGAACGGATTTTTTTTGGTGTTTAGAGTGTGGACACAGTAGATAGATGTACAACATCTTACCTATTGGCAGGGCCAGCGTGTTTGTGATGATGCCTTGTTGGCCTTGCCTATCAAGGCAAGAAGGATATTGTGTTTAGATTCATTATAGAGTGAGTATAGTAGCTTAAGGGATTTTGGCCCCTAGGTAATAATAATAATAGGTCTTTTTTTATATTAGGATTTTTGAAAGATGATATTTTTGGCTTGTGTTGAAACTTGAGATTAGTTATAATAGAGTTATAATATCTTGAAGGATATTATAACTCTATTATTTTAGTTTCTTTTCGAGGATTTTTTGAAGATTATAATTTTTGCATGGTGAAATATTTGTGTTTCCATAATTCTTCTTTTCCATTAAGATACTTTTTAATGTAAATGGCAAGGCTACAATGTGACACGCCCCCTTGTTAATCATTGTCTATAATTAGGAAGTTCTAGTGGGGCTTGGAGCCTTTTATGCCTTTTAGGGTTAGCTCTTCAGTGCATTCTTGAAACCCTGATGTTAAACCAGCTGTGGGTCTTAAATTCAGGGCAGTACAAAAGTAGTGCTGCATTTCTTTTTTTTCACTGTCTGCCCTAGCTGGATTTATATTTTTCCAAAAAAAATATGGGTGATGCCCAAACACACATGGGCCCATGATTATGCATATTTTTTGCTTGTGTAATGGATACTAAGTTTTCGGGCTAAGTAAATAACACATGTCCATTACACACCTATATAATGTGCATATTTTACAGGCCCAAATGTGCCCAGGCAGCAAGAATATGTGTCTTGGCTTCACCAGATACATTTTGGATTTAAGACCCAGCATTAATTTAATTTTAGGGCTCTTGAAATAAGGGGCCATGTGAGATTGTAGTTGAGCATACCATTGAATTTTCAAATTTGAGTGACTGTGGACAGGGTGAGACCATCTAACATTAATTATCTACCAAATTTCCAACTTAGTTCCAACTCTCCAATGGAAAGTGCTCGTCCATGTAAAAAGAAACCAAGCTCCATTTTGATGGCTTTTCAATTACTAATAACTAAACTAGAACCAAATCTAGTTTTCACAATTGAAATCAGAATTTCTTTTAATATGTATGTGTTGAACTAGAATTGGACGGCGAACAATTCTAATTTGTTATGTAGAACCAAAATCAAATGTTTTTTCATAATGTTTCAAACAAGATACAAAAAGTAACATGGACAACTTAGGGTAATTATGTGGAAAGGAGTGGGTTTGCTTGTCAAGATGATGTGATCAATCTTTTTTTTAAAACTTGTGAGGTAGGTTGGTTGGTTACAAATTGTGAATGCGTGTATATTAAGGTGGGTTTTTGAGCCTTCAATTGTGTATCCAATTGGCTAGATAAAGAAAAAAGAAATCTATATGTGGGTATCATAATTTATGCATGTTCATAATTTGTTGGCAACAAATTTTGAAGTGTTGTATGTTTTCATGGTTAAATTTTTTTTCAATATTTAGGTTTGACTATCTATTGAATTTTCAACAATGTAACATTGTGCTAACAAATGTTTCAACACATTGGGAAGTTTTGTGGCTAATAAATGTGAAGAGTTGTTGATATGTGCTTGTTTCATTTCATAACCATGCACAACAAAAGGCACTTAAACCATTATACAAAATACATCTTTGATTTATTTTTTAACTTGAAGGCATATATGTGCAATTAAGTTTCATCAAACCAAGTTTCTACTTGTGAAAGGCTAAAAGAGGACTGCCATAATCTTGCAACCAAAAGAAAACAAGCCACACATCCAGCCAAGATAATCAAAGTTGTAATAAACCAAGAAAAGAAGACCATTAAAAAAAGGAATGGCTCTCAATTTTCCATTGTGTATTAAAAATATACAAGAACACAAGAATATTAGGGTAAAAAGAAGAAAAACAAACAACCAAAAATATGCATTGTTTTTTAACAATGGGGATGTTTAAAATAAACATTTTCTTTATCATATCCTTAGTAAATATATTTGTGCAAATAGAAAAAGTTCAAGACCTCCATAAGCAATTTAGATGGTAACAAATGTATGGTAGTAACATTTCCAAGTGATAATATAGAAACTTCACAAACCAAATTTCACAAAGATGTGCTTCAATGAGATCATCACGGAATTTTTATTTATCATAGCCTTCCAAACAATTGGATTGTTTAATCTTATGGTTCATAATCACCATTCTTCCTTTGTTCACATATTGCAAGTTTTGTTAATGGTTGGCCACCTAGAAGTAAATGATCAACTATCCACTAATTATGGTTGATGATCAATAAGGGATTTTGCAATCATTCACAGATGTTGAAAAGAGAATGAAATAAATCCAAGGATGGAACTACCACTTACTACAACAAAGGATGAGCTAAAAACAATATCTATTCAATTCATAATTCAACAATTCCAAAGACTATTCTTGACTATCCACAACAAATGTCTACTACCTAACAATAAATGCTTAAGTTCCAAACTCAAATCACTCAATGTCTAAACAACCAAGTTTGTTCAATGTGCCATACAATGCACACCATAAACATATGGAACATGTTTCAACATCAACTAAGTGGTGACATTAAATTTCACACCTTGAAAAACAATAACCTTGAAACAAACTAATTTGTTTACAATATCCATACCATTCAAGCACCCATAATACTCAACAAGACTTTTAACACTCAAGGAGGTCAAATTATCAAAAATGGCAATGGTTTTTAACCTTTGCAAGTTGGGCAAAACTAAAATCCTTTCACCATTTTCCTTCACATACACATGCGCATGCAACCAACTTTGATTATTGATGGTGGTAATTTTGTCACAACTTTTCAAAATGTTTTTTTTTTTTAATCATAATTATAATGGCTTCTAATATAATGTTGTACATTGCTTCAACCTCATCCAACATGTAGAATTAGACCAATGTTACATAGCTAGTTGTGAATTTTTAGAAATTGAAAAAGTATTTTGAAATCTTCAAAATCAATCATTGGACATCCTCACATGACTGAATGTCATATGGTAACAAGTTGCAAATATTTATTTTTCTTGTCTACCTTCCTTATTTTCTCAACTAAATCAACGACCATGTCACATCCTATGAAACATACAGTTTTTCATTTTTCACATGCGTATTATTGGGGTTCACATAATATGAAAAAATAATCCCTCCACATCTAGCAAAACTACACCTCTTTAAACTTGAATGTTTGGTGAAGAAATCAAGCTTTGGAATTAACAATTTATTTTTCCCCCTCGATCTTGGAACAAACCATGCACTTCACCATCTTCAATTTGCCATGCCCCAAAAAATAGGTTTAGACCAAATAAATCTTATAGCCCTACATATGTCTTATTAAACCCTATTAATTTCTCATTTTCATTTTTGAATTTTTTCTTGGGTTCACCAATTGCGAATTTTGAATTTTCCTTTCCTTTTCGAAATGCATTACAGATTAAAACAAATGCAATAAGACCTAGAGAATCACATTAGGTGACAAAATAAGTTATGTTACATCTAGAAAATTGAAGTTGGCATTGCTACGAAAAGGATTAGTGGCTACATAGGACTCAAAAACAAGATTAAATTTAAAGTTTGTTGGAACTTGTAGGGGTTCCATAATCAAGAAAAGAAACCTTATAATGACTTAGGTATGCACAAGAATCATAAATGATTAGGTTTTGACATAACACATTTATGCGTTGCATAAAATTCAAGCCACACAATGCATAGGATTTGCATAACACTCAAAAGACTTAAGTTTTAAAGAACACACAAAGCATTCACAACACTTAAGATTCACATGCAAGTAGGATTAGACTCATAAAAAAAATTATTGTGACATGGAAGCAAGAAGAATTAATGAAGGCTAAGATCAATGAAGAACTTAGATAATGTGATGTCAAGTTGCATTTCAAAACTTCATACCATTACAACTTGTGACATTCCAATCTTTGATGCGTTGACATTCAAAAACCCATAAACATATTTTGTAATTGTTGATTGCAATCAAAAAGAAATCCAAGTTCATGTGTACTTTCAAAAATTAAAATATGTCAATACTTTGCCATTATGCCACTTTTGACATTGAAGAAGCCACAAGCAATAAAGATCCAATCTTGATGATGCAATCAAAGCAAGAATAGGAAGATCTACAAAAAAACGTTCATGAACTTTGGAGGCTTATCCTTAGAAATGAGAGAGTTTTGCTTTTATGATGCTCCTTTGTTGCACCTCCCACCATTGCAACTCCTCCATTTGCTGCCATTACAACTTGCACAACACAAGCATTCAAGATTAAATCTATTAAGGCATGAAAACAAAATCTTGTTTACTACAACACCGAACCCTTAAAATCCTAGATTGATATTGACAATGAACCTCACTCCTATGCTACATCAATGCTAATAATGAAAGCCACACTTGAAGGAGTAGAATCATGACAAGCACCCATTGCACATCATATTTTTGGCATGTCCCATGAAAGGGGTTGGTTAATGTGAGTGGTGTGTGATTGCAATCATCTATTGATATGATGGTCCCTCCACCCATCTGCATTGTCACATTATGGTGACTTTTTTGATCATATGACTCAAAATCCTTAAGGCCATGGCAATTTACTCCCTTTTTTCAAGGGAAAGTTTTGACATTCACCTTGGTTATGTTGAAAGAAACTCAAGAACAAAAAAAAAATTATTTTTTCCCCATGGGAATAAGTTCAAAAAATCATTTCTTTACCAAATCACAAAGGGCATAAATATCAAAAACTTAATCATTATCCTATTGGGTAAAATTTTGTAGGGGATTTTTGTGTTCATTGATTTCTTAAATGACATTGCTAGTTTATTTTTGGTGATGTAAGGGAACTCAAAAAACATTCTTGTGCAAGGGGCCATTCTCTTCACATACTTAAGAGTGTGCTACATAAGAAATTTTGAAAAGGTAGTCATCACACATTTGGAAAAAACGCTAAGACTTGGACATTATGAAAATTAATCAATATCAAATCCATTGAAGAATGTATGGATATAAAATGTGGTTAATGGTTTAATGAATATACCAAGACATGTTCCTTTCATATGAAACAAAATGTTGAAATTTAAGACATCCAAAACAATTCACAATCATGATGTGAAGGTCAAAAGCAATAATTATAATTTTAAATTCATATTCAAAAGATAAATAATATATTATCTAATAGGTCATTAAGCTTTAAAATGTAGTTGTTGAATGAAAAGGTGAAACACAAACACACTTGAATATGAATCATGGACTCTTAAATAACAACATGCATAAAGAAATCTCAAGGTTTTCAAGATACATTTTGATAGTTAATTGATGGACATCTAATTTCCAATTAACATTGATTTATCAAAATATTAAATCAGATTTGAGTAATGTATAATTTGAAATCAAGAGCCAAATCTTGGACATGTTTCAATTACATAAAAAACAAGAAAATATTATAATTTTAAAATTAAAATTTGTTGTGATCAACTTTTATGGTTTTCAAAGTCATGCCCATTTCAATTTGCACCCAATTTGTAAACATTGATATATTGCCCACAAACTAAATTTTTATTTATTTATTTTAATCACCATTTTTTCTTTCCTTTTTTTGCTATAAAGCTTCAGATATGACAAGTCATTCATCCTTCAATGCATTTAATTCAATTAGTAAAACACATTGGAAAAAATATAAAATCCAAGGTACAAAATTTTCATGGGATGTTAAAAACACACATGATTTAATAGGTTCATAATATTTTCAAGAACAAGCTTAAATAATTTTGATTAATGTCATACAAAAGTAACTTCAATAAGGATTATTATTAATTCTAAAGGTTTCCATAAATTGTAAGGATATTTTAAATTCATATTCTAGGAAATCTATAATTCTTATATTGAACATAAGTTTATTAAGATTTATCATCAAACAATGACATTTGTTATGAAGAAAATGTTAATCATCTACTTTTATAATCAATGATGTTTTAAATTGAATTTTTAATTAATGAGTCTCCAAAAAAATAATGAAAGGATCACAAACTTTTTTGATCATGAATACATAGGAAAATTATTTTTATTCAATACAAAATTCATGCAAAGGTCTTTTTTATATATTTATGATAAGAAAACTTGGATTGTCAAACATGTTGTTATTTCAATAAATTGCTAATAGCCATTGATTTTGTCAAAGACATGCACAAAGCTATTATGTACATAATCTTGTAACAATGATCAAATGACATTTTGCATGCATAATGTCTTATAAACACTCATAAATCCTTATTCAATTTTGTTGAAGATTGATTTTAAGAAATAACAAAATGTCAAATGTGAATTTCAAAGATAATATTATTCCGAAATACACCTATTTCAACCATTACTTGATCACTCTTATTTTATATTATTGTATCTTCAAATTATTTTTATTTTTATTTCATTTCAATGTTTAAATAATTTGACAAATATGTAGGTTTTGAACGTTTGGGCTTTTTTTTTTCTTTTGAAAAATAAATACCCATGTCATTGGAAACACATCAATTGTCAAAGTATAAATGGGTTGATATCATATGGCTTATGCTATAATTAATGATGTATAAAACTTAGTCAGATTATCTAAACACATATCAAAGTAATGTTTCGACCCAAAAGAAAATTATATACGAAAACTATTGAAGAAAAAGTGCATCTTTCCTTCTTTGGTCCCTCAATTATTTTAATTGTTTCTTTTCACATAATGAGGTGAACATCACTTGTTGTGTTACACTTTAATTAATGAGTTCAAACTATAATGGGAAAAAAAAAATGCATGTCCAAACATAAAAATTCATGAAAGAAATGTTCCATCAAAAATCATAGTTTACATTATAAAAGCACAACTTTACACACTTTTAATATCTTTAATTCTATGGTCCACCTTCATTCTTGTTTGTGTTTGAAACACATTTTCTTTGGATCATTATCAAACTCATAATGTGCTTTCACAATTTATTCCCTCTTGCCCTTTGAGCATATAAGTTCTCTCACATAATATTTACATAATTGTAAAAACTCACACAAATTTATACAATTTATGTTCTATGGAACAAAAACAAAACAAAAACAGATAATTGAGTATCATTCATAATATTGAAATGATTTCATCATGGTTGATTCCACATTTTAAATGTGAAAGGCATTTTTCCATTCTCACCTTTTGCATTGACATTTATTATTTTGTTAACAATCTCTTAAGCAATATTATCATATTCACATGAAGCCTAATTAAACAACATAATGTGTTCATATGTCAATGACATGACATGTTGAAATATCCTTGATATAAATGAATTTCAGCCAAAGTGTAATAATGATATGATGCGATGTTGCATATGCAATGAATTCTCCTTATTTGCAACAATACTAAAAGTATAAAAAAAAACAAAAGGAAAAAATAAATATTGTTGAAGCAAGAAACACTAATTCATTTATATATGAAATTGAGGTGTGGACAACATTGTAATGCAACTTGAATTGAATTTGAATTGAATCTAGATTGAAATGAATTGAAGTGAATTCCAATTCAACTAAATTCAATTCCAATTGAAATCAATTAAGTTCAAATTCAATTGAAGAAAAATGGAATGTAAATTGATGGATAAGGTATTGAAACTTTGCTCATGAATTTGGTGTTGGAAAAAGAAACTTTTAAAAGACACAAATTTGAAAAGACACTTTTACATGTCTCTTTCACTTGGGAATGGGCTAAATAAGTAAACAACTTATGGAACCTAAAATTTCCAATCTAAACCAACTTTGATGAATCCTCATCATTGGAATTTTCAATGATAGGCATATCTTGTGGACATAGAGGTCTGAAAAAGGTACTGTAGTAAGTAGCATGTTCAACAAGTCTTTGCCAAATAATTATTTAATTTTGAGAATTGAATTTTGACAAGTACTGCTTCATTTTCCTTCACCAAAAGAAATTTTGAGAAATTTTTTTTAAAAAAATTTCAGCATGTCTAAAAATAATATGAATTTTGCTGAACTTGCTAAAGCTTGTGGTATATGGACAAATAGCAAAGTTGATAAACGTACTAGTATTGTTTTTTTTTTTTTGGGGCCCCTAGAACTTGTGGTTAGGTTCAACATTGATAACCTACTTGAATAAATCATCTTTGTTGGTTTTAAAAAGCTTTAGGGTTTAAAGATTGAAAAGCAAATTGGTTTGAATTTTCAAACATTAAGGTAGGTAACTAAATTTTGACAATTCAATGTCCAGTCCATAAGAGTCTTGGGGCTCTTGCCGGTTCTCTAGATGCTACTTACCAATTGAGTAGGTAGCAAGAAATTTCAATAATTGACTGATATTTACATAAGATATTTACATCCTTATTGATAACCGTGTGTCGTCTCAATAACTGGCCAACGCTGGGAGTAAGTACCTACAATGCAACCAGAGTGAACCAACACACCTGGAAGGATAGTGGGTGGATAGGAAACTCCTTTCCATTGGGTCTACAAACCCTAAACCCTAAACCCTAAACCTTTACTCTGTGCACTGACCACCAATAAAATGTGAACAACCTACATCAATTACTACATCAATTTTTAAACAAATTTTTTTTAGTTTAGAAAAAATTGCACACTTGAAAGTAAGAACAATATTCCTGATGCCCCACCCCACCCTCAAATTATTATTGAAAAGCATGTAGTTATCATTCAAAACCTTGATTTATTGTTTCTTGAATTAACAACATATCTTAGACCCCAAGCAGAAATTTTTTTTAATAAATTTAAATTAAATTCTTTTAAACCTTTTTTTTTCCAGAACGGAAACCTGATAAACCGGGGCCAGTTTCGATTCGAAGTCCAGTTTTAGCCCGCTTGCCAGTTCTGGTTCTGGTTCTGATTCCAGTTTTTCCCTGGTTCCAGTTTTGGAAAAAAAATGCAAAATTTTGAACCAACAATCCGAGTACAGTACCCAGTAACCAAACCGGGGAAACAGAAGCAGCCGAAACTGGCCAACACTGGTAAGAACCCTGGTAAGATGCTTGCTTAGCAGTGAAGCTAAATCTTACCTGTTTAAGGTGTCGTCCAACTACACTAAGAAATTTTCGCCAGTTCTTTAGGAAACAGTCCGTAGTTTTGTCTTGTCTGGGGTTCTACATATGAACTTAATGGTAAGGGTAAGTTAGCGAACGTGTTATTAAATTTAAAGGCAAGGGGGGCGTGGGGGCGAGGGGGTGTAAGACTGGCGAGCAGGGGGCGGACGGTTCATGCGGAGGAATCTGAGGACGTGCAGAGAGATGAGGAGCAGTTAGCACGTATAAACATGCGCTAATAATAATGCCCGTCGTCGATCCACTCAGGCATCAATCTCTCTCTCTCACACACACACACACCCCTGCACACGCCTGCGCGAGCGCGGCGTAGACGGAGGCTGGAGCTGGTCATTCGGGGCCGGGACTGACTGATGACTAGTGCAATATAATTTCGGCGTTTTGATCAGCCACTAGTTGCTGCTGCTGAAATCGCTGATTTGCAGCAGCAGCAGCAGCAGCTGAGTGTAACTGTTTTTGAGATCAGATCGTCAACTGCGCTTTCCTTTTGCCAGTCCTGATCATGAAACAGTAAAGAGTTTCTTATGAGCACTATGGAAATCACAGACCGTGTAGTACTTTTTTAATTACAGCTTCGTGGAATCGCACGGTATTTACTATTCTGGATCTGGCTGTGTTGCTTGTTATGCGCGTGTACAGCGTTTCTAGCTCTCTTCTTCTTCTCTAGCTTTCTAGTGTACAACATAAATTGCTGTTCTTATTACTATAATTCGACGACTTCTTTTTTGGGGGCTGAGCGCACATTCACAATTAGAAACATTGGCCGAGTCTTCAGCGATTTCAGGAAATTACTTACCAGCTGCTGCTGGGCTCCAACCCGTTTACCGGATCAGCGAAATCAATTTACCAGAAACAATCTGATGGCTCTATAACTTCGACAATGCCCGTTATTAGTGTTTTACTTGCAGCTAGCTGCTGTTTCTAATGTAATAGAGATGGTCATGAGGACACTAGTAGTACTGATGTCGCCTTGATAGCATTAACGTCCTTGATGATGAGTAGTTTAGTTATATGGGACTAAAGAGTTACGCTGCCGGAAGACTACAGTAAGTTTTGCCTCTAGTTCCATCTCTGGCTTTTGATCTGGAGCTGTTGTTAGAGGACGGATTGCTAGGCCTCCAAGTTCACCTCCAACTGGCTGTAGCTAGAATGCATTTGGAGCTGGCCTTGGAAGAATCCCCAAAATGGAAATTTCACTTCTTCAGGTGAATAACCCATGGAGGCCTAGCTAGCTTGTCATCAGGATATCTACGTACGGTGTATGAAAAATGCAAAATTTGAGATATTAGACCAACACCTAAATATCACACGCCAAAATGCAGTCCTTGGAAAAAGACTTCAACCTTGGCATCACTGATTCGTTTTACCATGTTTTCAATTATTAGGTGTTCTCAGTTAGCTTTTTCAGAAGGCCAAAATTTGAGAGTCAATTCTGATCAGTTCTTTCTGGAAAAAGCAGAACTCTGTAGCTCATTCAAGAGTCAAATATAGCTTCTTTTGGAGTTGCTACGGACCGGCCAGCATTGTGAGAATTCATCCTCAGCTTGAGCAAAAGTTCTTGTCAGTTGGGTTTGACCAACCAGGAAATTCTCGATGTTAATTTTCTCAACTTGCAGATATCAACTAATGGCTGAAATCTTCGCCTTTAGAATCTGTTAAATCTAGACTTCTGTGTTTTCGAGCTGCCCCGGAAGAAATCATTTCAACTCTTTTTTTCACATAGACTTGGAAACATTGGATAACATCGACCGTGTCTTGTACACTGTTCCTCCCATGAGCAATAATAATATGTTACTGGTCCACAGTAAATTGTGTTACTGATCAGGCGAAGTCAAGGAAGTGTTTGTTGGAGCTGGAACAATTTCATCATCTTGTAGTTCACAGTTCGATCGAGCAGATGGATCTCCATGAGTTGGTGCAAGGGGGAACAGTTTTCGAGCTTTCTTCTAGAGGATTCTCAAGGAATCAAAAATTACCACGCCTCTAGCGATACTTCATCAGGAACTGACTTGTGTCGCATGATCTGCCCCGGGGGTGGGGAGAGCATTTTTCAACTTGTTGGTCGTCCTTGAGCCGTGCTGGTGAGCTGGAGCTTTAAGCTTCTAATAGCGCCAAACAGCGCCGAGAAGGTCGAGCTTCCCTGTCGCGGGCTCTGAGTGAGCTCTTTAGTCAGGCATCATTCAGCAGCCCAACATGTTTTGACCAGTAGTGATTCTCCCCCCGCACAAGTGTTTCTGTGCAGGTTTTAAGCTGTGCCCGCGAGCTTCATGCGGCTGAGACTTGCAAACTAGTTGCCAACACTTTCCTGATATCGTGCAGGGTTTCAAGCTTCTCTATTGGGAGTGCCTGACTACCGCCGCCGCCCGCGCGTGGGGTCGACCGTCTTTTTCTCCAACTTCCAGCTACCTAGCTACCTAGCTGCACATAGAGAGACAGCAACCGATCGAAGATCTCGGAATTACTACATCCGAATATTGTGCAGTGTTTCAAGCTCGGTAGTATTGGTCGTCGTCGTCCATCCCTGATCGACGCGGCACTCTTGCGGTTCCTGAAAATAATTTAGGGTACTGACACTACTTCTTCCTCTTCTGCATCTAGCATTGCACAGTTTGTGTCTTGAAAGCTGCTGTACAGATGATCCACGATTTCCTTGAACATCATGCGTGCCTCATGACTCCTTGTGGGTGCTGCAAACATAATCTCTTGCGCTGCCCACACAACGTCTTAGATCGGTAAAAAAAATCCGTTTGATGCATCTTGCACTCATGAATCCACCAGGTTTCCAATTGCTACTACTCCTGCTATGGTTGTCCATGCTCTTCGTGCCCTAGGTTCGTGTGCTTTACACCTCGATGGTGCCTCTTGTAAAGAGCAGTCTATATATCGTCTTGCATCGTGCAGATTCTTTGAAAGGACAAGGATGAGATATTCGAGACAAGTCTTGCATACACTGCACGTGAGGAGAGCGACGGTTGTTTGGAGGCGCCCGGATAAAACTTGTTGAGGATCACCAGCCGATGACCAGGCATGTACTCTGGAGTCTTCGTGATCATGTGATGTGACTGTAGGCTTCCAAGGTTCATATCAAATTTCGTAGATGGCGGACCGGACCGGCTCGCTAGATCGAAGACAGCTCGTGGTAAACAGCAGCCCAGACAGAGGTGGTCCGATCAGTCCATTGGATCGTAGAGCACCTGCAGCCGGTAATAGAATGCAGGAAGTTGTGAACTCGGTTTCAGGTCGAAGAACCATGATGCCGAGCAACCCTAGTCATGCAGGGCAAACCAATTCTTCAACTCCCTGTGCTGCTTGCAAGCTTCTCCGCAGAAGATGTACGCAAGAATGCCCCTTCTCGCCTTACTTCTCCCCACATGAACCTCAGAAGTTTGCCTGTGTGCACAAGATCTTTGGGGCGAGCAACGTTTCCAAGATGCTGATGGAAGTCCCGGAAAGCCAGCGCGCCGACACCGCCAGCAGTCTGGTTTACGAAGCTAATGCGCGGATCCGCGATCCTGTATACGGCTGCATGGGCGCTATCTCCGCACTCCAACAGCAAGCACAATCGCTGCAGGCCGAACTAAACGCCGTACGTCAAGAGATCATGCGCTACCGCCGGTACGATAACGCCGCAGCCGTCGGAGCAGCTGCTGCGTCCCCATTAACAGCCGGAGCTGCCGTGATGGCTCTTGGATACAACCAAGCTGCTCATCAGCTGCAGGATCACGAAAGAGGCATGGTTTCTGCTGGCGCTCTTTCAAGCCAAACCACAGCATCCGACAATTACAGCGCCATTCCCTCCCCCAACAGCGTCGCCACTCCTGAAATGAAACCCGAGCGCAGTTACTGGTCTCCATTGAACTAGCAGCCGAGCCCTGCCGCTTGTTTCAATACTACTACTACTTCTGGATCTCCAAAGATGACTAGCAATCCCAACAGCTAGTACTGTAGCTGTTGTAGCTCTCATCGCCTGCAACACCACTAGACTTCGGTTAGAACTCTCCTCGTCACGCTCGTGCATTCATGAAATCGGTAAGCAAATTCCCTTATATTTTGGAATTCTCTTGCATCTCTCACTGTACATGATGCAGGAAAATCCTAGCTAAGCTTTCCAAGTTGCAGAACTGAGAAGTTACTCTACATATATAACTCAATATGGCAGCTTCAGCTTTGGACAATCTGGCAACTTTGAACACACAAATTCCTGTAGACTAGTCACTAGATTGATTAACAGAATATCAATCCAGATTCGATATATATATTACAAATGCAGCAGCGAGTTGATATTAGGTTGATAGATGTCTATCTAGTATTATATAATTTGCTGCAACTGCGATTCTTTTTCAGGCTTGCAGCTTAGTACGCGAAGTCATAGAAATCACAGGTTTGAGTCTATTTTGATCAAGATTCCAAGGATTTTATGTATTGCATTAATATTCACGAGACTTCGACTCCGTGTAATTACATGAATCACGAACTGGAGTGTATGTACATGTGAGGTGGTGGTCTGTTATTATTAGGTCCAGCTTGCAAATCATCTGCAGCTGAGATACCATCATGAACTTCTGGACTGATCTTTTGTGTATTGTACAATTTTTTTTCAATAGATTGGACGTTGTGATCTCTGCAAAAGACATTAACAGGTCTGTTCTAGAATTTATACCCAATGTTGAGCCTCAATTCTGCAACTAGCTCGCTTCTAGAGTCTAGATAATGGACTAGGTATTCTATTGACCTTGAGCTGCCTGGCTACAGCTCGTGTAAGTACAAGCATCTATACCTAGCTGAGATTCTGTAGGACCGATGAGAAGTCTTGGTTGATGGCTTGCAATCCAGCATCTAGTGAGGCAAGATTCTAGGCTGATATTCTATGCACATCTAGAATTCTAAGAACTAGGTTGATATTGGCAAGTGCTACTATTCTAAGACAAGATTGATGATTTGCTACAGCCCCCTTTAGTCAGACGTTGGGTACTAATATACGACTAGGTTGAGATGACTTGCTTATATACAGCCTCCAGTCAGGAAAAAGGTACCATTCCAATCTATCTACTTGCTGGTTAATGCAGGTTGCTATACTTAATAAGTATTCCGAGACTAGGTTGATATTGGCAAGTGCTACAGCATGTAGTCAGGCTGCAAAAGGTGGTGAATACCATATACCTGGTTGAGGCTGCAACCTACCTCTTTAGCTACTGATCTATCCAGTTTAGGAGGTCATTGAAAATAGCCAGGCTATACGGTGTAGCTGCCCTGCTCAGATCCCATATATCAATGGCACATGTCCATAAACTTTCTCACATGTCCTCACCTATGTAAATTGGGTATGGTCATTTGGGGGGGAGGGGGAGGGTGATCCAACTGAGCCTTAGGTGGCGGTTAGGATATCTTTCCATGAGGGGGCTGTTATGAAAAAATCTGTCATAACAGCCCTTTTTCATTACAATTTTTTCACCTAACTGGGCTCAGTCATCTCACAGCTCTCACAACTCCACATTTACAAAATGCAAGAGAGCTGTGAGTCACCTTACTCTTTTTAATTGAAAGCTATGTGTAACATAGGTTACACCACTAGTATTCATTAATTATATATTTCTAGCCCATTGCATAGCACTACTGTTACAAGGTTCGCCACAATGGCTTTCCATTAGGCTGCTGTGATTACAATAGCCCAATGGAAAGAAACCCTTAACCAGGTCATGTGACTAATAACTATTACTAGACTGCTCAACATGACCATTATCTGATGTAATTGGCATTTGGGAGGGATTTTGCTCACATCATTAAGAAGTTTGTAAACTCTTTGCTAGACCTCATGCAATGTTCTATGTGTTAGTCGTATACGCATTTTCAAACAGCAGCTGACCGGCACAATAAGAAGTTTAAGATGAAAGGCAGAATCCCTCCTGAGTCTTGAGTGACAAATTATGAAGCATTGATTGACCAAGAATTCTAATAGTAAGGTGTGTGAATGATTTCCTAACTTTGACTCTCCAGCATTCTATAGTGTTCAATGAATTTGGTGCCTGGTTCAAGGAATGCTTCAACTGATCTGGTATGGAATATCATCCGGATTACACTAATTCACTCACTTAATGTTAGATGTACTTCATTCTGCTAAGTGCATTAGTTCGACTTAATTGTCAATAGAGAAATTAAGTACATATAGCTAAAAGTCATTGGTCTCATATAATCACAAATCTTCTTCATTTAACACTTGAGTACAATATATTGGTCACAACTACCTATATATGTGACTCTGGAAACTAATTTCCCTTAATTGTTTAGGGTTTTTCTGTTAACCTGTAGGATATGAATAGTTGCTAGCATTGAAGAAAAGTACATGGTTGAACACTGGTGACTGTAATGTACATTAGAAACAAAAATAAATAAAAAGTTAGTGACCAACCCTGATTTTAGATGCAACACAAGCTACCCCTATGAAGGGAAGAGCCATGTGATCGATCAGTTTAGTAGAAACCTTTTAAGTGTCTTCCTTTGCTTATGTGCATTAATTGTGAAAGAGGGAATTATGTTGACTCAATTGGTGAACTCACTTGAGAGGTGAAGAGACACTCAAATGTCACACGTTTAGTTGGCAAGCTAACTGTTTCCCTGATCAAAGTGCATGAAATGGAAGAGATAGCAAGTCAAGGCCTTGTAAGGTGAAGAGGTTTTCAATCAATCATGTTCATTTTGCAAACTAAGTATTGTTCCATGCACATAATGGGAAGAGATAGTACATGGTGAATCAGCCCTGTAGGGTGCAATCGCATTCAGTTGGCAAACTGTCTGTCTGTCAAAAATCAGCTGAAATTTCTATTTGTCCTTGGATGGCAGCTTAAGAAGCAACATTTGTCCATTAGAGTGAGGTAGAAACCTTACGCAGAAGGTGAAATTGCCGCTCATGTCTCTTCATCACCAAACAAAATTTCAGCTGTACATATCCCTTATTTGGAAGATCCTCACCCCGGGCCTTAGGGTGTGCTGTGTGAACCAATGTTGTGCAGTTGTTTGAATTTTTAAAGAACCACCAGTTTATGTTTTTAACCATTCCAGAATCAAAGAACCGTCAGTTCCAGTTCTTTGAAAACAATTCAAAATCAAATAACCATCATTTTTGGTTATTTCAAATCCCTCAAAGAACCACCGGTAAATTTCTGGTTAATATTTCAAAAAGCTCAAAGAACCAATGGTTTTCATGAAAGAACTGGCAAAGAACCAGCAGTTTTTTGGTCGGCTGTTTGACCTTTTCATGTTCTTGAGAATCATGAATTTAGTCACACATGGAAATTTAGTTTCCATAGTCACCAAAGCCAATTCTTTGATCCTTTTCCAAACCAAAAAGTAGGTATATACCTGAGTTGATAACCAGCGAGTATCTATCTCTAATTCTAGGAACTTCCCAACAACACTGGTGTGCACTGCCATGATAAAACCACCCACCACTACTCTAGTGGTGACCATCCAAATATTTGAGGTTCACAATCTGAATATTGAGTCAGACTTCCACTATCTTGTGGTATAGTCCTTAGAGGCACACGCCCAAATATTGGGTGACCGACAAGACTGGCATTTATGACAATCAAAACACTTTTTTTTACTTGCAATCGGCTGTGAAAAGAAATCAATGGCGCTCCAACAATTGTCAGGCCTCAACTTCATTTAAACTAACTTTGCTCAACTGCCAAATGGTAATGTACTCCGGTTTAAAGTTGGGAATAGTTGCAAACCAATGCAACCACATGGTAATGCTCTCCCACTCTTTGACCATAATAAATGTGATAAGATGAGAACAGTGAGTGGGTGGATTTCATACACCCTTACAATATATTACATTTACCTTTCTCCAAGGTATTGGCAAGTTCCACCGTCACTAAATGGTTGTTGTGCATGGTTGTTGTGCCCTCTTTTTCTTTTGCACCCTTGTGGATTAGATTGTGCCCAAAGTCACATGGTGTCTTTAGTTTTATGAAAAGGGAAACAAGCATATGATTTCTATACAATTTAATATGGTAAGATTTTGAAATTATTTGAAGCCTATTGTTTTAGGTCAAATGAGGGATTTTGTAATTTGTAAACAACTTGCAATGTCATAGTACATATACTGAGTTTGTATGGCAAGTTCCTCATGTCTCTTTCAAATAAATTATTTAATTCCAAAACTTCCATTTCAACAAATCAAATATTCCAAAGCAATGTTTCATTTCCTTCACAAAAACTTTTCTTTGAGATTCTTTTTTGGGAAAATTTTAACATGTTCAAAAATAATATAACTTTGGTCAAACTTGCTATTCAATTAGGGTATGCAACTTCTAAATGGACTCATTTTATAGTTTGTAATGAAATGCTAAGATTTAAACCTTCCAAAATTCATGAATGTGGTTAACAATTCAAAATATAAACACTTCTAAATAATTCCAATTGGCATTTGAATTTTATGAACTTTTTTAAAACACCAAAATTAAGGAAAATGGTGATGCCTTATGTGACATGAATGTTGTAAAATTCTTTTAAAAAATTTCACAAAATTGTATCTTAAGTGATGAACAATAATTAGTTTTTGGAAAGATGAATAATTTTTTTAGAAAGCCAAAACTTTACATTTGTGGCTTGTAAAAAAGACATTGATTAAGAACTCAAAAGCATATCAAAAGTGCAACACCCTAAAGTAGCCTTGCAAATGCTTCATTAATGACCCATAATGCATAGACTCCAATGCACATTACATGTACCACTTCAATCAAAGGTTGATGTATGGTTAGGTGGACCAATTTTGGTGTAGTATGGTTCATTTTTCTATTACATAGGTGTGATTCTAATTGTAACGTTGTATTGTAAATAATGTAAAATTGTCGAATGGCATTCATTTTGAGTTATAGACTTCAATATGTGTACATATTAATGCATAATTAATTGATATGAAAACCTTATAAAATCATAGGAGCTATGGACTTCTAAAGTTGAAAGTCAAGCTTAATTGTAACATTAATAGCAAGCAAATAAGTGAATGGACTTAGGTTTAATTCCATGACAAACTTCAAAACTTGATAAGGATCTGGTTTTAGTTTTAAATGTGTATTAATAAAATCTAGATTGCAAGGGTTTGCTTCATATGAAATGAAGTTTATGATTTGTGAACTTTTAATTGGTGAAAAATTCAATTATTTTTTCAAAAGTTCATATCATATTAAAAATAACATGATTTGTGTTGGAATCTTGCATACATGTACCAAACAATGATTTCAAGTTAAATTCAAAAATAAATGGAAAAAAAAGTGTTAGAATCATTGGACTATTGTTATCTAACTACCTAGACATCCCTTAAGGTGAAAAAAACAAAGGAAATTAACTTTTCGTCCACCCTACCATGCATTTATTTGCAAACTCCTAGCATTTTTGGACTCTTTAATATAGTACATATGGTTTTTGAATTTATTATAAACAACAAATCCTTGATATGGATCTTTTCATTTTTGTCATGGTTGCCTTTGTAATTATTAATCAAAAAACATGATGTGGCAAAAGCCGTGTTGTTTTATGATGCTTCATTTTTTTGTGGTATATGTGAATTGATGCAACATAACTCACTAGTTTATGGCATGTGAAAGCGCATTATGTTGACCCCACTTGGGGTGTCACATTATAATATTTTTTAAAGGTGTGCATGTTTAAATGTATCCCACTTCAAACTTTTGAAAACATTTCACAATATTTTTGTTTATTTTATTAGAATATAACCTAGGCAATTAGAAAAAAAATTATTTCATTTCATTTTATAAAATGGGAGATTGGAATATATTTATGGAAACAAATGTAGTGTACATATGTTTTCAAAAACAAAATTATATTTCAAAAAAAAAATTAAATAATTTTTATTCTTATGAAAATTGAACATATATTGAACCATGTCATTTCACATTGTTTGGACCATGTTTGAATACCATGTGATTAATTCACCAAAAAATATTTTTTAAAATGAGTTTTTCCAACAAAGATGCAATAAATGTGTGATAAATTGAAAATTTGACAAGTTATCACATTCACATTGAAAATGAAAAGTTCATAGTTAGAAGAGTCATATTTTACATTTCAATAAAATCAATTATTTTAATGACTAATGAAGTTTTAAACTTAATGTAGTCAATGAAACAATGGCCTTATTATACCAATGTATACTACAAATATACCCATGGATCCTTCAATATAGATAACAAAATTTATTATTATTTTCCAAATAATATTACATAGCATTAGTTTTGTAAAAATAATAATCGTAAAGCCCAAAAACCAAATTTGATACCCAAATATTAAATGTACCATTTTTTGGAACAATTATACTATATGTATTATAATACTAGACCCAAAAGTGCCCCAAAGGCGGTCATTGTAACATGCTTTCACCCTAGCATGAATTTTAATATTATGATGGGTTATGTTATAATAGACAACCTTCTCTTAAAGGTTTCTCTCCAAGAAATGGCCTTCCATGAATTGTTATTGTTGTCATTAACTATAAAGTTGGTTTTGAAAATGGAAAAGTTAATCCATGAAGTTAAAAATTGAAAGGATTTCAATTGTGTGGTAGGAAAAACAAGACCTTGATTCTTACCATTTAACTCTACAATATTAACAATCTAAGTGGAGTTTTAAAATTCAAAATCAATATTATTGTTAGAAGGCAAAACAATTCTAAAAAGGCAAGAGGACGAAGCCTAAAATATTTCATTGTTAAATGTTATTTTGTTTCCCTTATTTCAATGTTTTGACAATGATATGAAACAATTCAATGCTTGGAGATAATAGGGTCACAATAGGTAAATTAAACTATTTTCATCTTCCAATAAAGAGTCACATATCCCTCACATTGAATTGGAATACACATTTGTTGTTGTGACATATAGAAGGGAAGAAATTTGTATAATCAAGGATAATTTTCAAATCGAGAATTCCACTCCATGAAACATGCAAAGGCATTTCAACAGGTGTAGAATCAAGTTATTCATGAAACATGCACATGACTCCAATTAATAGATTTTGTACCATTATACAAATTTCTTGTACCAAACAAACAAAATTTCATGCAAGTATCCAAGCCCAATGAAACTTGACATTGACTTACATAATTCATAAAAAATTACCTATAACTTCATGATGAATATCAACTCATTATTTTTTAGGTCAAACATCTTTACATTTTGCAAGATTTTATTAGAAACCAAATGGTGCAAAAACATTTAGATGATTAATCAAATAATGTCAATCTTCAATTGAAATATATGAGTAGATGTCAATGTTAGTTCATGTCCAACCTATTTTTTCATGAACTAATGCAAAAACATTCTGTCCACTAAAAAGGTGCAACCACTATAACATGAAATTTTAGTTCCAATTTCTCACATAGTGCTCTTGGCTAAGGTTTAAGGTGCTAACTTGCATTTAATCACAAATGGATTTTCACCAAATTTTAACTATTTTAAAAAAAAATAGCTACTTTTTTATTATTTTGACAATTCTTTGAAATTTGTTGATATTAAAGCTAAAATATATTGTGGGATGATCACAACTCTTATTAAATTTCTTATGGGATGATTGCCACCCATGCTACATCACAAAAATGAGAAAAAAGATCCATATTTAAATTATGATTGTTCATTGAAGCTTTTGTTCTATGGTGTTCAATCATTCATAGTTAAGAATATCACAAATACTAAGTATGATATGCTACAATTTTGTACCAAAAATATTATACTCCATCTTTAATAAATGTTTTATTTGCATATTTAGGGTTGGTGTATTAATATGTCAAGAACTATGTCAATGTGACCTTAACGCCAAAAGAAACCTCAAATTAACCACAAGTAATTAGATACTTGGTTGGTTGGTAGAATGTGATGTGTCAATTATTAACATGCCATGTGTCAACTCAAGGTTAACATATTTTGCATTCCATCATTTTTTTAAAAATTGCCTTGAAAAACATTATGTCATTATCTACTTTTGGTAATTATGATTTTGCTAACTACTACACCTTTAAAAACATCACTTTCCTTGCCTTTCTAAGTTTCTTGAAGCCAAATGAAGATAGGAGACAAGGAAAATGAAACATTCAAGAAGGTTGATAATCAAATTACGGGAACATATTTTGGATAAGTTTGAAATCAACCCAATGAATAAAAATATTGAAAAATAATTTTAAAACAATGTACCAATGTTTTTATTGTTTTAAAAACTTTTTAAAGGACTTGAAAAGATTTGAAATCAACATGTGTTTTAGAAATTTTTAATATAAAACTTAACGTAATAATGTCATTAAAAAATTTAGGGTTTAAAAAAAAAACTTTATTTGAATTTGTAAATCCTAGAATTCAAAATATTTTCTTTAAATAACCAATCATGTTTTGTGAAATTGAATTGATTGGCTAACCCATTGCCTTTAGAAGGACTCACTTAAAGGGGCACTATTGGTTCCCACAGTGTGATCACACCCAACTTTGCATAGTGATGTTATCAAGGATGCAATTTAGGTTTATATAATTTCAATTTGACAACCAAAAATCATAGTTGTTTTACAACTACCTATAAACCACAAATGTTCCATGCTAAATGTATTGAGAGGTTGTTCTTCCCCTCCATTTCACTATTTTCTCACATACAAGGAAAAGGACATACTTTTAAAACATCCCAATATTTAAAGTACTCCGACCATGAAGCTAGCAAGCAAGGTGGATGGTATTGAAATTTTTTTGATGGAAATGAGTAGTCAACAACAATTATGGTAGCTTTCGATCCTACTCACATAGTTGTGACCTACCAAACCAAGGAGGGGAAATTTTTCTACTAGGAAGATGAATGACAACTCTATTGGAGTTTCTTGGCCATTTTTTAAAACCCCATCACAAGAAATAGATAGAAATTACAAGCTTTTTAGGGGTCGATAAACATTCATTTCAATTCATATATAAGTCTAAAGATTGTGCTCTTAGTCTTGCAAGGAGTCTAGAGACAAAGTGGGGGATCATGAAGCATGAAATGTCAAAGTTTGTGGGAGCATATGCATACATGTGTTCATTAAAATGTGAGTGGTAGCTCTTTGAATGATAAACTTGACAAGAAGAGGTTGGAGTTGTACAAAATGAAACATATGAAGAGGAGATCTTCTAATATTGTTATTGTTGGCCCCTTCTAAAAAATATTGTAAAGGGATCCTAAAGCTCCAAGTGCCTCCACTATGAAATTGTTTTGAGTTGGGGGAGGCTACAAAATACAAGAAACTTGCAACTTGAACTAGAAGAACTTGTTGCAAAGACGATGGTTTGCAAGGCACAAGCCTGGATCAGCCTTGATGTCTACTATGTAGTGCAACTTATTGAGTTGCACACTACTATATCCTCGACCTGCTACTGACATTTCTTTTGCTAACCACTGTACATTGGGGTTCTTCATGTTTGAGCTCAAATGCAATGCATAATTGAAGTTGCATTATTGAACAACATGAAGATTCCTAACATTTTGGCATTGGTCTTTTACATTACAATTACCATATCTATCACTTATGTTTCATGTTGATTAATTCCCATAAAAGTTGATTGAAAAAATATATAAATTTGTAAGATCAATGATAGTCTGGAATTGGTCTCTTACATTAAGATTTACATACTTGTCATTGATGTTTAGCATTTAAAATTTTCCAAAATGTTTGGCCAAATCAAATTACAATTTTGAAAGATCCCCAACAACCTAGCACTGGTTTCTTATGTTAAGACTAGGTAATCTTTTTGGAAAAGGTGAGAAGAAGGCTTTTGTGGTTTTTCTACTTAAGGAAATCGCCCGAAATAAGTTATTATGCTTTCTCAAGGGTAGCAGCAGCTCAGCCTAATGGCCTCACCGGCATCTCAAAAGGAGGAAGGAACAAGGGACCGAACTTATGACGTGTGATGATATGAGATGAGACTACAATGTACATACAGTACCTACAATGACTGACGTTTGGCACAAAATAATTTGCAAAAGGTCTAGCTGCAAAAAAAGAAATTTTCATTGATATTTGTTGAAATTGTTGAAAACTGAAAACCACTGAGTTACTCTTACATATGCACAACACGAGATGTATTTTCCATACTTATTCCTCAACTGTTGAAATTCGTGGAAAATTAAATTTGAATCTGCCAAACCTCATTTTCTAAAATAAATAAATATCAGCAAAGAAAGTGCTGAACATTAGTTGTAGGTACGGTATGTGGTTTCGAGATAATAGCCTGAACAAAATTGTTAAAGAGTGAAACGAAGTTGCTAAGAAAAAAAAGAAAGGCGCCGCTGCCGGGGATCGAACCCGGGTCACCCGCGTGACAGGCGGGAATACTTACCACTATACTACAACGACAGCTGTTACAATTGCTCTGCATGAAAATATATTCTTATACAACTGTATTTAAAGGTCTTTCTTCAAGTACGTTGAATCCTTTTTATTGCATGGGACAAACATCATCGCCACTAGTGTCAGGAGAATACTTGTTGCGGCCATGGCAGCCATGCGGAAGGAGAAGGAGGAGCACCGCAGTTGGTGGTTGTCTTATCCTTTGGAATCGGCAGGTACTGGCAGGGTATATGTATACCCTGGACCGATGGTTCTAAAACTCAAAGAAACAGGTCAAAGAACGTACCCTGATGAACCATTGGTTGTTTGCTGTTTCTTTCATGAGAACCACCAGTTCTATGCACGTTTTCAAAAACCTGGAACCAGATGTTCAGGTTTTTTTTTTTTTTTTTTTTTTTTTTTTTTTTTTTTTATATTATATTTTTCAAAATTTTTTTTTTAAT
>Ga0116227_10005315_pt1 | contig 27219 bp, 15 predicted proteins | sample S1TSphgellanicum_FD_89693 | JGI IMG/M metagenome (GOLD analysis project Ga0116227, IMG submission 89693) | Host-associated microbial communities from peat moss isolated from Minnesota, USA - S1T2_Fb - Sphagnum magellanicum MG | ecosystem: Host-associated > Plants > Peat moss > Unclassified...
AAGAAAAGAGAAAGAAATGTGGGTGATAGAAAAAAACAGAAAAAATGTTAGGAAGTTTTAAAAAAAAAGAGTGAAATAGTGGGTGTTTTTTTTTTTTTTTATTTTGGGGGGGGGGGGGGGGGGCTGCTGGTTATTGGTTTTTGTCAAATTTTCTTTTGAGAATTGTGGTCTATATACCTACCAGGATTAGGTCTCTGATTTTTTTGACACCCATGGTTATGAATCCTAAGAACCACCCTGATAACTGTTTAGGGGTCTGTTCCTGTTTCTAATAACCGCCCAACACTGGTCTCTTTCTCCATGTCTAAATCCCTCACAAAAACAAAAGAAGAAAAACCCCAGATATCAGAAAAGGGCAGGCATGGGAACCCATCCACAAGAAGTACAAGGCAAATAAAAGCCCCAGAACATAAGTCACTAAAGAATACAACAATCAGGACACCACTAATACACTAATAAAATATAAGACGGTAAACTAAAAAGGTGTCATTTGTCACAAGTCAGCTAGTGATGGAAGTGTATTAGCTATGATTGTGGAAGAGATGATTGTGGAAGAGATCAGGATTGTTTCTCAAGCATGGTACCATGTTGAAGAATCACAATGGCTTGCGCACGTTGGAGGGTTATGGACATATGCTGTTGATAATAAGAAATAATCATCCCGAGAATTAAAGAAGACCTTTGATGATGGGCTATAGTGGCTTTAGCCCAAGTAGTCAAAAAAGAGTCGAAATGATAAAGAAAATAACCATAAATCTCTATGGCAAGGGGAATAAAGTCGTTTTTGAGTGCGTGTTCAATGTATAATCGTGTCTTGTTTTAAGCAGTAATTGTTGTTGCATGTGTTGTCATGGATGATGTGCATTATACCATGTCTGGGTGAGTCAGATCGGTTATGACAACATTCGTTAAGGTCCAAAAGCTGTCTTTCATGATAAGAATATTGATTTGGTGTCAAATGTAATAGGGGAAACCCTTTTTGTACAAGTGCTTCACCCTCCAAAGCAATAGTGACGATGGTATCTTGAATCATGTTGTGGGTTGTAGTTCATTCATTTCCACATGGGCACAGAAGCAAGTGGATACCTAAATCATCAATGGTATATTCACATTGACAATGTGAAAGATGTACAATTATAAGATGTGACAAGCTAAGGTGGGTAGGTAACATCATAAGGAAGTGAACCAAGGATAAATGGAATGTAGGTGTGATAGGATGGGTTTATAAATAAACATTTGTAGTTGGACCTACACAAGATTAGAAACATGTTCATGTGGCATCTAAAGGAGCATCTATTACAAGTGTGGCAAATTCCTCATGTAAGCAATCTATTATAAAGGCCTTTAAGTGAGGATTTGATTATACCACAAGACTTTCAAAGGGGGGGACTTGAGAATGGGCAATTTGGGTATCGTGTAGTGTCACTTAGAAGGGAAAAGTTTCGTTCTTAATATGTGCCATTGCATCAAGAAGAATAATGTGATCACCTTGTCGAAAACAAATGACAAATGTAGGAGTGATCATAGCCCAACGTCTTAAGAAGGTAGGGGTAGTAAGTTGAACCATTGAAGAAAGGCCGAGCTCCTTTATAAAACTAAATAAAATGACTTGGCAATGAACCAAATGACCCACCATAATGCCAAAAGATCCCACACCCAATAATGTTTTTAGTGTAACCATGGTATGCAAATCAAACTTGGTGTATGCTAGTTACTTGTGGATTTACAAACATGGGGAGGTTAGGTATGGTGTTAAGATCTTTTTGAAGTGTTTATATGGCAAAGGACTCCACAAATGACATAAACTAAATGGTGCATTTAGAATATAAAAACTTGTGTTGAGTGTAAAAAAACTTGGAGGAAGTGATATGGATGGGTTTAATCCTTGTGGAAATCAAATGACACATTTCATCGGTTGAGTGAAAAATCTTAATGTTGTAAATTCTACATGTAGTTGTAAAAAGGTGGCTACCACATTTGAAATAAGACCAACAATATGCGTATCATCAACGAGTGAGGGAAAAACACAAGTAGGGTGGGTTGTTGTAGTAAAGTGGACAACACAAAGATGTGCTAATGCAAATAATGCTCCCCCCAAAGGATCTCTTATTGTGTATCAAATTGAGACAAAATTATAGTGAGATCCCCATGTCAAGAAGCTTGTGAAAAATATAATGGGGATGGGAATGCATAAAATTATTGGACAAATGGGAAAAATTGATCCAAGGTACTTATGGAAAACTATAATTCTTGAAAAATGGTTTTCTGTGATATAGAATTGAAGACATTACGAACATCCACTTGTAATACCACCCAACTTGGATGCAAATCCCACATGACATGAATTGTGTGGACCATCATCTCACATTCACCCCATGTTAGAAAACCAAATTAATGAGGATTAAAATGTTTCACAAATTTATCCCTGAATTGAATGGTAAGTGTGAAAACAACTAATCAATAGATTACCTCTCCAATCATTATAAGTCAAATATTTTCCATTTGTTTTTGTAAAATTAATAATTGTGATGTTGCAAGCAAATGTGATACAAATGGGGGAACATGACCATGAACAATGTGCCCACATACATTAAAAAAAATTGGAAATCATTCAAAAAATCATCTGGGACAAAATAATCTTGTAAAACCTCATACACCATACTTAAAGGATTGTTAGATGAAAGACGTGATAAACATGCCAAAACAAAAATAAATTTAAAGTAACATCCATTTTTGGATGAAAATCATTTACAAAAAGGGGGAGGTTGACCTTTACTAATGGATGAAGAAGGCAAAAGGCTACCATGCTTTCATTGGATGGGATTGTTGAAATTATTGGAGCTAATGTACACACTACTTAAACATATTTTCCTACATGTGCAAGTGCCCTCATGCAATGCAATCGTGCCGATGGAGGTGGAAAAATATTAGCAAAAATCTCCAAAAAGCTAAAGCTTGGGCTTTAATCATGTGTTCTTGTAATGCTTACTAATTGTTTGCTATGTATCGATAGAGGTGGGCATAAGTCTTTTATTGACCTTTCTTGCCACTTCGGGGAGGAAAAAACAAACACTAAAAAGGGAAAAGAAAAAAATGTATGCCAAGTTACAATGCCAAATGGGTCAATACTCATATGGATTAAAATTACAAGAATATGCAAGGCATGTTGAACATCAATGTGAAAAACATATGAAATATGATGGTATGAATGGGGGTGTAATAAACTTAGATGGAAGACATCAATGATATCAATGAATGTGACCCATGTCAAAGTATAATAGGGGGGGAATTTGGTAATGTTATAAGCATCACAACCCTCATAGTTAATGATTGTTTATGAGCATAACATGTTAATTGGTGATGAGCTAATCTTGCCCTTGTTATGAAAGGACAACCACATGCGAGACACAAAACATGGGGATGTGAAGGTGGGGGCCCCATCGTGGACATTAATGGTTGAGAAGTAATGTGTGGCTGATGTAGCAAACTAGGGGTAAAATGTGCTGACATACCATGTGAGGGTGAAGAAACTAGTTGAGACATAATATAGGGGATGGGAATGATAGGATGACAAACTAAAGTTGTATTGCAATTGTCCATAGGGATCGTTTCGACATCAGCCTTTAGCTATGATGCCCATTGCTACTTTGGGGTCGATGAAAAGGTGAGATTTGCCATTCCTAATGACACCAAACCCATTTTACCTAGCCAAAACCCTAAACCCTCATCTCATTTAACCCTAATTAAAAACCTTACACCTTAAGCATAGTAGAAGAAATTAAATTGAGACTTCAAGCCAACCAAAAACTGAAGCCAAACAACGCTAATTCTAACCCACCCAACTAGGTAATGTGTTGTACCTAAGGTACCCAACCACATAACTAAATAACATTATTCCAACCCCAACCCACAATAATAGATTTAATTAAAAATCTAATAGTTTTAAGTACTAAACCATAAATTTCAAAACAAAAAACCTTGCAAGTAACCACATTACCATGCTTTCTTCTTCTTTTATTCCCTTATGACAATTGTGATATGTTTTGGTCTGTTGGTGGGCTTCATAGCCAAGGTTCAATCCCCTTGCCTCTTTCCTTTAGGTGAGATCCTTTAGACCCATACTATCGGTTCCCTCTTTGTCTTCATTTTGCATAATGTTGGTTTACAACAATGTGGAACTCCAATAGTTTAAACATTGTTTAGCTAGGAAAGGAGACCCACCACTTTGGCTTTGAAAGGAACTAATTACATGTAGCTCTAATTATCTACAAGTTGTCAACATGACAATCTTATTCCAAGACTAAGATACACACAATGTTGTCGCACTATAGTCATGATAAGCTTGTTTGCCTATCTTGTGAGGAAGAAGTTTGGAAGGTTGGTTAAACTTTTGTCACAGTTTGTTTGTACTAACATTAGTATTGTCATACTTGTTACTACTATTCATGATTTGTGTGCAAGGGAATAGTTATGTTGTACGTAACTACCATTTCTGTTTGTAACACAACTTGTCAAAATAACTAGAAAAAAAGGTACCTTAATCAAATCATACCCCTTACCAAAACCCTAGAAACTCCCTTTAGCTTACTAAAGTTTCACAATCACCATGTCATTCTTCAAACAAAGACAACAATTGTCAAAATGCCATAGGGAACATTTGGGAACAATAGAATGACGGCTTGAGATGATTTTTATGGAACATCCTTGTGGAGTGTGTAGGAACATCAAAACATGCCTTAAGAGAAGTCCTTAGTATATAAGGCAAAGGAAAGTCGAAACACCTTATGGAACATGTAGGAATGTGAAAACATGCTTTAAGAAAGGTCCTTATGTGAGGTGAAATGAAAAGAGAGAGAGACTCAAAGAAAAAACCACTAACCATGGAAGTCAAGTGACTTTGTAATCACCTCAACAAGTTATTTACATGGTGTTGTGTGATTGGGGATGAAATTTTGATGTTCTCATCTAGGCCATGAACTACATCTTATGTAGGTAATATGTATATGTAAACGATTGGATTTAAAATAATGTCTAAGGATTCAAAAGAAGTGGGTGCTTAAGTCCAAAATTGGGTTGAAAGCTTTTTTTTTTTAAACAAGTTCTTGGGTAGTAGATTATGAGGGGTATAAGGAGGAAGAGGGTTCTTATGCCTACATCTTAAGAATAGGTAGAATCTTACACTTATATATAGGCATATTTTTCTCCTACTCTTTTCAAGGTTGGATATTCATGGATAGAAGAGCCGTTGGATAAATATCCAAAGAAATTTATTTGAGTGATTTATGAAAATTTAACCATGGCTAGTGATTTTAAAATTAAAAATGTGATAGAAACAACAATAGTCAAGGGATAATCCGGTTAAAAGGAGCACTTAATGTTTCTTGAGTCAATTGAGATTAGTCTTGGCAAGTCAATGTGACAACATGGGATTGATTGAAATTTTTTGGAGCAATGTTGAAAATAATGTTGAAATAATGTTTTTATGTTGTTTCATTATGGTAAAAAACATTGGTTATAGGCTTTAACATATGTTTAAAAATATTTATATTTGTTGAATTATTTTCAAATTTATCCAAATGTTAGATCAATATATAAAAAAAGAATGTTTTACAACTATAACATACATTTTCAACATGATCTTAGCTAGTTTATGAGACTTACAAACATGTATATATAGAAATATAAACGCATATATATCCATGAGATGGCTCTTTTTAGCTCAAATCAACCCAACCTCATGCACATGTACCAAAAAAAGAGCAAAAAAATTGTTATAGTTGACAAAATTAAGTTGTTAGCCTCCAACAAGTTGTGAGCATGAGATCCATAACCATGTCAACCTTATGGGTGTTCATGGTATAGTGAACCTCGTATTCCTTTTGCCCTCAAAATTTGCTTTGCCAAGGAAAATGGAATGGTTTCATGTACCCATAGAACCAACCTCGACATATCATTTTTGTTAGTACAGTCTCCAAATTCTCTCAACATACTTGTCCTGTTCATCAGAATGCAATTTTCAATGGATTATTGCTTATTGCAAGGAGTCTATTGCTCACACACTATCTACATGTACTTAATTCCTCTTTCAAAGGTTGCACTCTTACGGTTTATGCTAATGCTGATTATGCCATTTCAGATGCCCAAGATCGGAAATCTCTTTACTAGCTCTATTGTTTTATGGTCATGTTTGTATGGATAATCACCACTTTCACTAAATCTTCCTATGGATGGAACTGCCACTTTGGCTACATCACAAAATTCATTTAAAAAAATGCCGACTGGAACTACTCTTTGCACAGTGACAAATTAGTTAGCCATTTGAAACTATTGGTTATTAATCCGAAATTCCCATAGGCAAACTAAACATATTGATGTCAAGTTTCAATTGTTTCTAGAGTGTTCTTATGGCAGAATTGTGAAAAAAATTCTCATTCAATACATATGCCTTTGACCAAGAAGAAGAAGAAGAAGATTCCAACACATTATTTACCAAGCAACACATACTTCAAGAAATTTCAGAGCTCTTTTGTTCAATTTGTTAAACCATTCTTTGTGATGTCTCCCAACTCATTCAAACATCACAAAGAATGGAAACATCACTTCAATCCACATTCATTTTCACTCAGTGTTCACAACTATAAAGATCAAATGACACCATAATGTAATAGGAATAATAATAATTTTCAGTGTGTCCTTGTTCATTGGGTGTCCATGCTACTTACTTGTTGAATGATGCAGATCTACACATACTATTTGGGTGGGTTTTGTTTAGATGTAATCTAAACTCTAATTGCGATAAGCCAAAGTACACAAGGAAGGGAAGTTGGGTGAAGCAGATATATGGAGTGTGAGAGAGAGAGAGAGAGAGAGAGAGAGAGAGATTATAGAAAGCAAAAACTTGATGATGTTCATAAAATCTTTAGAAAGAATGAACTTCCAAAACACACAGAGTGCTTAGTTACACATGTGCTGTAGAGGAATAGATGATCCGTTTCTTGTGCTGCAACACTGCTACTGAAGTTCCATTGTTTAAAACAGCAACTAGTATAGATTGATTATGTATATGAAATTTCAATGTTTGATAAATGAAACCCATGACCATGGGATTGAGTATTCTTGCACAATATGTAGTGACAACGTGAGAATGTGGCCTGTAATATATACTTGAATAAACAAGAATTGAGTTTAGCAGATCTCTACAGTGTGGGAATAGTTTGCTAATTATTAGACCAGTTTGCTAATTATCAGTGGTCTAATATTAAAGCTCTAAAATGTGATGGTTGTTTTTTTTTTTGGCAAGTTTTTGTTCAGGCTTGCTGATTGACACCCACCCATTTGGTACATTTCAGTTCCACAAATTTCTGCAGTTTCTATGGAAGCCCAGTTCATGATATGCAACCAGATCATGTGACACGCTCTAAAATTGAGCAGCATTTGAGATTCATTTTTTTACCACAAAAATTGCAATCACTAATCTGTTGTACCCTTCCCAGGCTCTTGCATTTCTTGATGCCAAACATGCACTGCATAGGTATATTACAAACAATTTACTTACTGCACAAGGCAGATTGGAAGGCATTCTGAAATCCCCTTTCTGATTGTGAAGCAGTTATGTAGCTAGAGCCTCCTATTTGCCAGGCCGGCATAATCTTTCTTCATGATTTTACATATTGAAGTGGTGGCAATTTACCTCAGACTCAGATGCAGTTTTTCTGTTGTCTCTCTAAACATGATTTTACATTGTTGAAAAATTACAGAATTTAACTTCACTGTCCCTCTCTGCCTCTGGCTTTCTTCTTCACAGAGCAACCAAAGCCCAAACTCATTGATCATCAATCAATGCCAGTTCTGGCTTTCTTCTTCATAGAGAAACCAAAGCCCTAACCATGCAGGTTCCAATGCCGGCTCTGGCTTTCTTCACAGTCTGAGCAACCAAAGCCCAGGTAAAAGCCCCAACCATGCATCACCAATGCTTCTGACTGTCGTCACAGAGCAACCAAAGGCCCCTGACACCACCATCACTGGTCAATCTATAAGCTCCAGAACTTGAAACCCTTAGTTGTACACAGTAGCTGTACAAGCATGCACTTCAGGTTGGGAAGAGCCTGCACCTTCAGATAGTTCCACAAATCTCCTGACTTCAAGGCTCAGAGCACCACCAGCCATGGCCCTGCAGGTGGGTTAGGTTTTATGCCAACATGCACTCTGCAAGTTGGTCGAGAGTAGAATCAGAAAACCCATATAATTTGTTGTTAATCTTGTAGCAAAACAGGTTGCCTGCAGGTTGCAGCAGGTGATGATGATGATGATGATGATCCCCTGCAGCCTGCACCCCACACGTGAGACTTTGTGTGACACATGGAGAACCTGAACCTTGCAAAGGTTCACTACTAAAAACCGGATGTTCTGCCATGCTCAAGCCCCTTGAGCCATAGCTCAATGCTCTTGACATGGGGTTGTTGTTGTTTCTTTGTGCAGCTTCATCATTTGCTGCTTGATCATAGCAACTGTATGGTTCTGCCTTTGCACCCCGGCTCATGAAGCGTGCTTGATGAAGATCTGCAAGCGACTTGCTTGACATCAAATGATTTGGGTGTTGTCCATATGCAGCAGCAGCAGCTTGCTGCAGCTGGCCTTGATGAGAAGCAAAGCTGCCTGCAGGTTGCTGCTGCATGATGATACTGATCACATTCTTGTCCCCAGAGGAGATGGAGTCTTGAATTAGCTCATCATAGTAGTTGGGATGATAAAGCTGCTTGCAGGCCATGCTTGTGCTGAGATCAAGTCCGGCCGTGTGATGATCTGCAGCTTGATGCAGAATCATGGACTCCATTGTGGCTTTGCTTTCTTGCTGCTGCTGATAGTAATAATCAGCTGAGATGATATTACCATGACTGCTAGCTGCTGTGTCTTCATCATTCCCTACAGTTGCTGCTGCGCCGCCGCCACACGACGTTTCACAATCTGCAAAGTTTCCGTCGTCGGTCCGAGTGTTGACAGTAGTAGCGGCCAGCTGCTGGTGGTAATCATGGTGGTTTGGGGAGCGATGACGATGATGACGATGATCCAAGCTGCAGCAGAGTGCTGCACTAGGAAGTGAGCCGGATCTTGTTGCAGTATTATCAAGACTTTGGTAGCTAAGTGCGGCTTCCTGCAGAAACCGTGAATCTGAGTAGAGAAAGCTAGACTTCTTCCCCCCCAAGCTACTGCCCCCTGCGCCTGCATGGTGTTTCTGGAAAATCCTGCAAACAACCCACTCATCCTGCAGCTGTACCACCAACACACACACACACACACCCAACAATCAAGACCAAGAAGAACAAGAACGTCAGGAAGAACAAGAAGTACAAGAGATCAACAGGCGGCCGGAAACATTTGGAACTTTGTTGTTGTTGTTGTACCTGGTTGATGCGAGCTGCTGGGGGATGGAGATCGTGGGTGCTGGAATTGACAGCGCCACCAGCTGCAGCTGCGGCGGCGTCGACCAGTCGATACTCATGCATGATCCAGTTGGTCTTCTCGCCTCTGGGAGCGCGGCCTGTGTAAAACACCAGAGTCTTCTTCATGCCCACCAGCTGCTGATCATGTGCAGCAGGCGGCCTGCAGGCGCTGTTGCTGTTGCTGCTGCTGCTGCGTCTTGTTACCACGTCCCTGTCCTTCCCTGTAGCTTTCCAGTACCCGGCTTCCGTTGCTCTGTTGGTCCGCATCCCCGTCGGGTACTTCCTGTCGCGCAAGCTGAAGAAGTACCACTCCTTCTCTCCCATCTTCGCTTTCTCTGCAACAACAAACACGGTCCCACCAAATTTAGATATTAGTACTGCGCCTGATCACTGCTCAACAGCAGCTCGGATCACGAAGCGGAAGCAGCTCCTGGACCTGCAGTACTACAGCTAAATAACGGAGGAGGAGAAGCTGAATATCGATGACAATCTCATGAGCAACAGATCTGTGGAAACACAAAGCTCTTGCTGATCCTGCTTCAGCTGGACTAGGTTCTAGAGCAACCTGTCATGTGCACAGTCCGTCCGTGAGAAAGAAAGAAAGAAAGAAAAAAAATCGCTTGCTTCTGGCCTAGAGCATGCACGTCTACTGCAGGAGCTGGGATGCTCAGTAGGTACCAGGGAGCTCCCAGGGCTCGCATTTGTTGAGGTCCACTTCGGCTATGGCATGCACTGCGAAGCTGCTGTTGCACACTTTCTTGGCCAGGTAGTAGCTCACCAGCTCCTCGTCCGTGGGATGGAAGCGGAAGCCGGGAGGCAGCCAAGCAGGCGCGTCTGCCGCCAGCAACTGCTGGTTTCCGTCTGCCGTTTGCTCATGCAGCTCCTTTATTATATCCTCCTCATGCCAAACCACTTTTGCACTGCTGCTGATTCCCATGCACGCGGGCGCTGCTGCAGCTGCCATATGCTAAATTATTATCTGCTGCACGGCTGGCGTTAGTTGCTGCTAGTTGCAGCTCGGATTCAATCTCTGCAGCAAGCTTCGTCGACAATCAGGGCTAGACTGGGCAGCTTGCACAAGATCAATAGACGTAAAAGCTAGCATGAGCAGTCGAGAGAGATCAGAGAGAGAGAAAAAAAAGGGTGGTAATAATAATTCTAGCTGCTTTCGATCAACAAGGAAACAGCAAAACAACTAGCTCTGTGCTAATCTCGTGGGATCGCTACTATTCGCCAAACAAATCACAGCTTGCTGCATCTAGGTTGCAGCAGTGGATCAATCCGGCTAAGCTTAATAATTCCCAGCTCTCCAAATATATCTAACGGATCACGACCAAACCGAACCAAACCAAAACCTGCAAGCTGCTAAGCACCGCTTTCTAAAAGCCTCCTCACTAGTCCTGCAGATCATGATCAGAAACACAACACCCAAGCTCCAGGAGCGTGAAATAAACCAGACTGCAGCGGCAGCAGCAAGATCAGGCAGAAGGAAGAAGCTGATCAACCACACAATTGGGCACGAAAAATTCTTCTTCTCCTTCAATTGTCGCTGGCCACATGAAAGCACCAGTAGTAGTAGTTCTTCCAAAGAATCACTCCAGAAAACCTGCCTGTTTGGGAGCGAGCTAGCTAGCTTTCTTTCGCAATTATGAAAAAAAAGCCCAAAAGTATTCAAAAGAATCAAACAACAACAACAAACCTCAAAATATTTTGCAAACGACCAAACAACAAGAAACACAAACACAACGAGAGCGAGAAAGAGGGCGAGCGAAAGAGAGACGAGAGAGAGAGAGAGACACGAAGAGACAAATAGCTGGAGGAGGGTTGGGGAGGGGACGGGGATGCAGTATACTTATGTGGGACCGGGCCTTTCAAAAACCAAAGTGGGCAAAAACAGCAGCAGTAGCAGCAGGAGGAGGAGGAGGAGGGGGAGGAGGAAGAGGGAAGTGGGAGGAGGGAGCAGACTCAAGTGGGCTTAATAGAAAGCCGGGACCCAGCCAATTTTATTTATACTAAATAGTTGAGATTAGGAACCCAAAATGGTAGGCCCACTAAACCCCTCCCCTCCCCCTCCCCCCAACACAAACCCCACCCCACATTAGATTCTTTCTCAATCTAGTAACTAACTTGCACTTGCTAGACTAGTTTTTTAAAAAACTTTAATGTGTTTTGGTTATTTAGCTTGTGTTTTTGGAACTTGGGCACTTGAGGGTTGGTGAGCCCTGCACGTGGGTACCTATTCTTTCTAATTTGCTACCTATCTAGATATTTCTTGCTAATTTTCATCATGTTTGTCATTTGTGTTTTTGTACATAATATATATAATAAAACGCATGTTTTTCTGTTTCTTCATAAAAATATTCTAACACAACCTTGTACCATTTGATTTTTGCTGAGACTATTTTGCTTTGTTTTATTTTCATGTTTCATATACCGCACTTTACACATATACATATATTTAACTAAGTAACTTGTGTAGTTTTCATTTTTCATTGAATGTGCATTTTCATATAGAAAGTAAAAAATTTCCTGATATTTTTGGCAGATTTTTAATTAGATTTCTTAATTGATGCAATTTAAAGTAATTTTATGTTTGATGTATGTTTCATATATGTGGCAATCATTTTAACCTTTAATTTGTTAATATTACTCTATTAGTGTTTCAATATTTTACTGTGTGTTTCATGTCCTTTTTGATAAGCGGTGTTGAAAGTCATCCGCCATTTAATGTTTATTTTGAAACTTAAGTTTGTGTTTTACTTAATCTTTTAGTTGCCTTCTTCAATTTCTTGGTTTCCATCTCAGCCAATTTTGCAATATTATATTTGCACATTTTCAGATTCAACCAATTCCACACATCTATCCTTTGTAGTGCTAACATTTCTCTTATATTTAAGCTTTTTTCATATACATGTTGTGTATTATACATACATTATGTATATAACTTTTGTGTATTTATAAATATGTCCTTTCATGTTTGAAATGACTACACATGAAACCACTACCCTAATGCAATATGTTGGGTATTTAAAAAAAAACCATAACAAATTTTCCAAACATAAAAAATTTCTAACAATATGACAACAAACAGTTGAGAGATTGCATGGTTAAAGAGACACAGGGTGTTCCCTGAATTATTAATAGCACTTGTGGTGTGCATACACATTGAACTATATTGATTCCCGAATTGCAACATTTAGGTCAAGATCAAAATTGACTTGTTGCATCAATGGCATCAAGAGCACAGACATGAGATTTTCACACTAATGTTGTTGAATGGACAAATTGAACTAGTGAAGATAATAGAGTTATCCTGGGCGAGAATGGCCAGTTTCAGCATAATAGGGCATCAAACACGTAACTGGGAATGAAAATGTTACAAAGCAAAATAAATGGGACCCAAACTAGTTTTTTCACCAAATTTGGTGGTAAACTGAGTTTCATCCTGTCTTTCCCTTTTCCTGAGCCGCCTCCACTGCTGCTACATATATTTTCACTGCTGGTTCCGCCCCCCTCTCCCCCCACCCCCAAACCTGGGCCAAACAGGGTTTTTCTGTGTAAGGTAACAGCCGAGGACTGGGGAGTTCCCTAAATAACGGGCCCTGACCTCCAGTTCCAGGGCCCATTATTTCACAAATGCCTCTTACCTCAGGGCATTGCACCACCCTAAACCCTAAACCCAAATTAGGGTTCTCATGCCAGGGTTACGGAAGTCATAAATACGAAGTCCATAAAGCGCTTTGTCTTTTGATTCTTCTGAAAACCGGGGTTATGGATCTTAAGAACCACCCTGATAACCTCCAGGGGTCTGCTCCTGTTTTGTGATAACCGCCCAACACTGGTTTGAACTCAGAACCTGTGTGTGAAACAGGGCTTCCAATCTGGTCGTAGGTGGCTGGAAAATATTAAGCACTTTCAACTTAATCTTGACTTTACTATTCAAACCCTAAACCCAAATTCCTAATTTCACTTTTTTAGAACTATATTTTTCTCTCCATGGCACTTGTTCAGTTTGCCTCAATAGTCAGGGGAGTTTAAATTAGGGTTAGGGTTAGGAGGTACTCATTTAATTTTGCTCCAGAGATTTTCTACAATGGTTCATGCATTACATATTACAGACATAATAAATAAATAAAATCTAACAAACATTATTATGTTTCCTTCTTTCTTTTTGTTAAGCACGGAGCAACCCTAACCCTAAACCCTTTGTTTTCCTCAAAGAGTTGCCCAAAACCCCCAAGCCAACTTTGCAATGGTTGTTCGATAAGCTCTAGCAATTAGGTGATGACTTTGATTTGTTTTAAAGAAACTTTCTTTTGGCTCATTTGGGACAAGCAAAACTCCTTTTTCCAAATCAAATAACTAAGAAAACTAATCTCAAAATACTTTGAAGATTGGATTTCATACATACAAATGCACATATTCAACCCACCCAACAAAACACCACCCCACCACTAACCACCCTAATAACCCAACTACCATTTTTAGAAAAACCCTTGGAATTTTCTTTTAAAAATTTGTTGAATCCTAGCTACCCAATAGGCAAAGTCTTAGGTTGCCGAATTGCTGAATTTAGGTATTAAACAGACCTAAACCAATTTAACTACTACTCGATTTTAAAATTTTAATTGAAAGTTGAAAACTTGCCCAACCCATGTGTACGTGGTAAATTTTTTTAAATAAAGAAATGGGGAGACTTTAGTGGGTAATTTATGTTGCATGTGCAAAAATTGGCAAAAACAATATTTAGCCAGAAGAAAAATAAAATTCTTTCTTTAGAAACCCAGCATTACATTAAAGCACCTACTGAAATAATATTAATAATGATAAAATTGTTAATAAAAACTGATAATAACTATAATGTTAAAAATAACAATTCTATACAGCCACAATGTGGTGTTGGAATCTTGGACGAGGTTTCGCCAAAATGCAGTTTTAACTTATTGGCTATTGGTGTTGAATGTCGTTTATTATTTATTATTTATTTTTTTAAACTGAGTTTTTCTTTGGCTATCCTTGTGGCGGCGCCGCCGCCGCAACAGCAATTCTGCGCGACTCAACCCAGGGTTTCTGTTGTTTGACCATGGTTAGAATATTTGACCCCAGACAAAAGCAAGTGCACGCGCGTGCTACACGGCCACCGGTGACCCCACTGCTGTCCCCACCCAAGTGGCATGTGGCTTCTTCATCTCAGCCGTTAAAGATTTCAATTTCGACGGTTAGATGTCGTTTTCTGTGGCTCCACCGGCCCACGGGGCTGCGCATTTGGGTTCCCAGATGCCCGAAAGTTTGACGTGGCAGATGATCCGTTTGTCAAAGACCCCGGGGGCACAGGTGCCGGGGTCTAGGAGGCGGTGGAATATTTTATTATTAGTCTGCCCCATCCCCTCCCCCCTTCCCACCCCAAAATAAATAAATAAATTTTTAAAAAAAGAAAAAAAAAAACCTGGAGTAAGTTTTTAAAATTGTATCTTGGGTAATATGAGTAGTTTTTAAATAATTTTTTTGGGGGTGATACCTATGAATAGTTTTTTTTTAATTAATTTTTTAGTAGGTTTTCTAATAGGTTTTTGGGGGTGCATTGGAGTAGTACCTAGGTTAAAAAATTTAATAATTTATTTGTGGGGGTGGAGGTGATACGAAGAGTTTGCACCCCAAATCTTTGGTGCCAAAATGTGAGGAAGAGATAAGTGTTCAAGGAAACAAAAACCGATCTGAACGATGATGACATAGCAAAAACATCCGGGGGGCGTAGAAGGTTGCTCTTAATGGCTTGTGGCCCGGCTTAGAAGTTATCAACCCATGAACTTATCAACCAATGGACTTGGCTAGTTTATGGCCAATTGTTACTCATTGTGAGAGACCGTATATATAAGTGTGTGTGTGTTTTGGGGGGGAGGGAAGGGGGGTGGAGGTGTGGGCCTATGCCTGGAGAATAACAACATACACTTGAATTTAGCTTTCCAAAGCAAATGAAATAAGCAAAAGGGGGTGATCGGAACATGTGAATATAGTGTTTAAAAAAGATCTATGACAAAAAGGTTCTTTACTTTGGGAATAGTTGAGGTTAACTAACTAGCTGGATTAAAAAAAAAAATTTGTACATGATATTCAACCACCCAAGAATTTTGACGGAAGTAAGAGGTGATCATTGAGAGCATATCTATCGACAACTGGTCACGACAAGCATGTTGGCACAAGTGGTGATCGTGGTGGTGACAACAAGGACCCTCACCCGACCAACTTCATTTTTAAAAAAAATTATTATGGTGACGACAATGAGGGCAAGAGCCTTGTGCCCCAACTTTGTTTTACCATGGTTGCACCCAGGTGGTGTTGCCCCCCGTCCCCACCCCACCACCCCTCACACCCTCCTACTACTACTACTACTCCTCCCACTAATACTAAGATTCATGTCATTTTGTCAACTTTTGTGCACGTTTCTATTGTTAAATATTCAAATTGCTTGAGAATAGAAGTTCGTGGATAATTAGCCCCGAAACCCTTTGCACCAATAAGAAGTAAATCGTGTCAATAAAAAATGTTTGCATTTCAAAACAATTCTTTTCTCCTTTGAATGGTTTTCCATTTTTTTGGGTTGGTTGTGTCAACAATAACAACAAAACAAACAACAATGGAAGAAGAAGAATCACTCCATCCATGTCCCAAAGCACACAAGCATGATAATCTTGTGTATGTGTCTCGAATTATGGGGGAAGGTTGGTCGGTTGGAGTTGGGATGGGTAGGAAGGAGTTTTGTTTAGGAAGAAAATTATTCTTCTTTCTTTCACGAAAGAGGGGGGGGAGGGCGGTGCACCCTAGGGGTAAAAAGGCACAATTTTATCTACATAAATGAGTAAATGGACAACCAAATGACAACAAAATGAGTCACTTAACATATGGTTGGTTTGTAAGAACCAAATTGAGTCAATCCATTTTGAACAAAATGATTTAATTATCATTCCAAATAACAATTCATTCATTCACATTCAATTATTTTGTTCTAAATGAAAGACTAAAACGGATAAACTCAATTTGGTTCTTGCTCGCCAACATGTATAAAGGATTCATTTTTGTTGGCTTTCAAGGATTGAAAAACATGAGAGCAACTATAGCTGTTGGCTTTCAAGGATTGAAAAACATGAAAGCAACTAGCTGTTGTTGTTGTATGTGAATGAAATCAACCAAGCTCAAGATGTCTATAAGAGTCCTAAGGTTAAAAAGCGAAAAGACCAAACAAATTCATCACATTAATTGAAAATCAACAATACCATCATAATGCTACAAGAGGCCTTGAGACATAACATAAGTTAATTTATTAATTTTTTTCTTACTACCAATATTTTAAATAACAAATCAACTTTAATTTGGGCTAAATATTGGTTCAAAGTCTAGAGAACCTATCAAGAAGCTGCATATATTTATTGCCAAATTTTCATAAATCATTATTATTATTTATTGTTGAAGTGAATTTGAAAAATAAAATAATTATTCGGCACTTGAGTGACAAACCTGAAAAGGTTCTACAGTATTTATAAAATGGGAAGTGACAAAAGGAAACCTACACCCAAGAAACAGTTAACCTATTTGGGTAATTGTTTAGTTTGCAAGAACAAAATCCAAGGTAGTTTCACAATCCTTTCTTCGGATTTCGCTAACACTATAAAACTTATCCGTAAAGTCGCCCTCTCTTTCACCCCCTATCCCGTCGTTAAGTGATATTTACAAAGGAAGGAAATTTTATTAAAAACTCAGAATGAAATGCTGAAACTCAGCATTTAATGCACAAGGTTCGAAACTAATTGCAGTAGTTGTACAGGTAGGACTAGGAGCAGAGAAAAGATATGTAGCAGCGGTGGAGGCGCTCAGGAAAAAGGAAATAGGGGATAAAATTCAATTGACCATCAAAATCGGTGGAAAAACTGAATTTGGGTCCCAGTTACTTCGTTTTGTAAAATTTCATTCCCAGTTACACATTTGATGCCCTATGATGCCGATACTGGCCGTTCTCTCTCGCCCCCTAATTGCCTGACTTTGCGGATACTTTTTATGTCAATCTCAATTATATGTTTTGGTACAAAAATTGAGAATCTAAGAGCTGTTTGAAGAACCTTGGTTATCATCATGTAATGAGAATAGCTGAAATAGGCTAACTGTTACTTGGGGGTGGGTTTCCTCTGAACTACACCAGTTTGAATGCAGAAGACATGGCTAAACTTGGGCATTCAAAATTTATAGAGTAATTGTCTGTTTCATAATGCAATTAAAATATTTGAAGTTGATAATTTAATACTAAGATCACATGAAAAATATTAATTTCATTGAAACTTATTCCAAATTTTTTTTCCACCAATTCCTTGGAAGTTGTCAAGGATTGGCAATTTGTTTTGCATGGAGTAAAGAAAACTCTTGTTCAAAAAGTAGTTGATAAAAGCATAAAAGTCTTTTGGTCCTCCTTCATAGTTCTTCAGTATCACATAGATGATACAAGGATCCCAAAGAAAGATGTGAGAGATAGGCTAGGGCTTGAACTATAGAGTATTCATTCTTTTCTTTTAACTCAATGGTTTAAAAATTCACAATGGGTGGTGAATCTCTTCAAAAATCTGAATGAATTGGAATTTATGAACTTTTGGTATTATTTATTTATTTATTTATTTATAATAAACTCAGTTCACAATTAAATTGAGTATCGTTAAATAAATACCATTTATTTAGTCACCTGGCTGCTGAACCAGCCAAGGTCCTACAGTCAGTTTTAAAAATGCTGACATTTTCAAAAATTACTTTGATCAAAGAAAAGGTTTTTTTTGGAAGCAAAAAAAATATTTTGAAAATATTTTATATTTGGAAATGGAATCTTCATCATTAATTAGTTAATTAATTAATTAATTAATTTTGGGTAGACATGTGCTGAAACTGCCCCTGTACTACTACTACTACTACTACTACCTATTAGGGTTATTTATGAGATTGTGGACATAAGGCCAAATTTGGACTATGGGCCACCACAGGAACAACAGAATCAAGTGGACAAATTGAATGAAGGGAAGGGAAGGGAAGGGAAGGGAAGAGAAGGGGGCACTAGTTAGCAACTTTAGATAGTCAATCATTATGTGCAATCATTGTGTGGAAAAAACTTATACCCATTATTTAAATAAGGACAAACTTCAAAGGAAATCTTCAGATTATCATTTTCCTTAAGGAATATCATCAATACATCTTTTGTGAAATTATGTACCTATATATGTAATATAATATAATAGTATATATAGGTGTATAATTATTATGGGTATATATGTTGGAGCCTTACCTCTTTTATGAATGAAATTATGAATTATATTAATTGTGTTCTTCTCAAGTAAGAGTGGAATCCTATAGGTAACTATAGTTATTTTGCCTTTAAAGAATTATTTAGCTTGGAAGCACCTTACCATGCATTGGAAACCATGAATAGGTAGGTAACTCCCCATATTCGACTGGAAAATTTTTATGCTCACCATTCGCCATTCTGGCTAAATGTCCTAACAATACTTTGGCCATTATGTATTTGTTCAAAAAATCGTTAAAATTCTAATAATAACACAAAATTTGCAACCTACTTAGTACTATTTTCTACCTTATCTTAGATGTATTTGTAGAGAATCTTTTAATTCAAAACAGCTTTTGTGACACTATGCTGTTGAGGTGTTGAAAACCATCATAATATTAATGGCAAATCTACGTTGCTACAATGTGGATAAATTTCATTTTGCTAATGAAAATATTATACTTGGGCTTCACATCGTTTCTCATTGTCAATGATGATGAATTGACATAAGGTCAAAATATTCATATTTCAAATCCTTTCTTGAATTGTATAACATCAAAACAAGATTTCATGATCATATTAAAAAATTCATGTAATGATTCATTTCCAATTCTACTAGTTTTAGAACATGGAATTCAATCTTCGCCTATTGAAAACATTGAAAAAGTATTTCTTATTGATTACACCAATAAACTCATGAAACCATATCAATAGAATATAACTTTTTATTCAATTTAATCTGACCCTTTTGAATTTAAATATGTGTTGGTGTCAATTGCGATAATAAAAAAATTTAATTTTCACATGTGATGATTGAAAGGTGATGATACAAAAAAAAGCGAATATGAAAAGGTTCCATTATGAAATTGTCAAGTTGGAGATCTTCTGTAGATTATGCAAAAAACCCCTTTATACCAACTCTGATATCTCATCAAAGGAATTAGACTATTATAAGATATGAAAAATAAAATATTATTAAATCTAAAAAATCTATTAATTTTTTAAAAATTAATTATTCACTTGAAATATGGTACTACTACTATGATTCCCTTACCCCATGGACATCAATATGTCTAGTTATCCTATTAGGTACATGCCACACTACCTTCATTCATTATACATTCACATCCAAACAAAAGATATTTTGATAGGAAACTAAAGCGATGAAAGTGATAACCAATCTTTGTCGATGGATGTGTGTGGATGGGAATTTTTTTTTCATTGTACACATATCCCATAGCCAACCATGGTGGTTAGTTATGTATTATTTTTTTACTAACTAACCTGGACTGGAATCAATCATAAACTCCCAGTTAACCTCAGGTTTGGATCGAAATCAACAATAAACTCACAGTTAATCTCTGGTTCCAAACAAAATTTTCAATGTTGAAATTTTTTGGTGAAAACCACTGGTTCCAATTCTTTGAGAAAGTCAAGAAAACTGCCTCAGTTCTTTTTTTTCTTTTTCTTTTTTAAATTTTTTTAAAAAATCGCCCCAATTTCCAAAAATTCCAGAAAAATAAAATTTGTTTGTTCTCGAAGTAGTCAGTTTTCACAAGTTTTTGAACTGTCAATTTTTAGAGGCGGTTCTCACAAAACGATTATCACAATTGTTAGTTCATATATATATATATATAACTTTTTTAAATGATGTTTTTTATAGATAAAATCTGCAAAAAAAGTACAGTTTTCAATCTCTTCTCTTTCACATTCTTCTTCAAATTCCTCCAATTCTTTTTCTAAGTTCTCTTCTCTTTTTATAAACTCTACCAAGCTAAATGCTTTCTTAGAACCCACTATAAGATCGTTCAGCCAGTATTTGCTAACAAAAATATTAAAGTTTTTTTAGGTTTTTTGGTTGCAAATGACATGCTTCTAAGGTTTGTTAAATTTTCATCAAGAGAAAAAATGTGCTCCATCTTTATTTGAGAACCTACAATGCCAAGTATTTGCCTTGCTAACAATTTTACAATTGGAAACCTAAAATGATGTTTTTCACACCATAACAAAGGGCTTTTAATGTCCTTCACATCTACATAAATTTTTCTAAAGTTAATAACTCTTTAGTCATCAACTTTTTTTGTAGTTCATTGCTATTAGCGGTTGTTTGGAAGATGTCTAATCTGTAATCATAATCTTCATGATCTGTAGCATCACTAAATTCACTTTCTCCCATAAGATGTAAATAATGGTAACATTTCAAAAACATAGGATATAATGTTTTCGCATCATATTCTTCCACAATAAATATTCTTTGCTCACGCCCAACATCAAAGGACATAAGACAAAGACCTTTAAACCTTGGGTCTAACATTAACAAGAGAATGTTATAAGTTTTTTTTTCTTCATAGATTCTTAAGAATGTAAGAAAAGAGTTAAGAATCCCTACAACCTCTTTATTGATATTAGATGCTAGCAAAAACAACTCAAGGATAACTTTTCCATCATCATCCATTAAAGGGTCAAAGGTTGGTTGTTTTCTTATTTCTTCCCTTTTTAAACTCAAGGTTACAAAATAGTTCAGGGCATCAGACAACAACCAATGACCACCTGACTAATTCAAAACACAAACAATCAACAATATAATCTTGTAGATATGGCATGTCAAAGGAAGTGGCACACTGCCTAAAACTCGGAAAGTAGTTTGTTTACTTGTAACACATCACAATGGTTTCACAAAATAGCAAAGCTTCTTGAAATAAAATAACTTTAGTTACAAACCTGTAGGAAACAAAGAATATGTTAATAATTGCAAAAGAGAGAACTTCAAATTACAAAAATTATAAAACAAATTGAAAGTGAAGCTTAATTTACATAAAAACTAACCTTGTCTTTATTGGTGCATTTAACTTTCTGGGTTGAATTCCAACATCCATACACACCTTGTTCCACTCTTGTTTGCCCTTACTAGACTTTTTCGACCAAGTAATGCATTTTTTTTAATGTCAAATTGTGCATTCTTAATCGACACAAATCTCATGTATTTACAAACTTTCTCTTCAACAATCCCATATTGGCATCCCTTGGAAAAAAAAGTCTAAAGCAACTTCCATTGAAACTTTCTTTCAACCCTAGAATATCACAACTCACAATAGACTTTAGTGCAGAAGTCATTGCATTCAAATTAACCCCTTCATCTTTAATGAATGTAATGATTTTCTTTCTAAGGCCAAAGAAATCCAAAAGATTATTCAAGTTTATAGCTAGGGCTTGCCTTGTGGTTTCAATAGTTTCAAATAACCCAATAGTCACTTGCTTGGGTTGCCAATTTACATCCAAAAAGATAACAACCAATGTAAAAATATCATGGGTTTTTTTAAACATCCATAAATCAAAATTAGCAATGGTTGATAGACATTTTACTAATTGAAGTAGGACATAAACTCTTTTTTCTTCTCCACCAAACTAGGCAAAACTTCTTGGGAAAAAAATTTCTGGATGGGATGACAACTTTAGGACACAAATGTAAAATAAATCACTTGAACTAGAAACTTCCACAAAATTCATAGGAAGATGATTTTAAACAACTAGCAAACCTAGGTCTTTCAAAAATTATTTTTGTTGCACATCATCCTTCTTAAAAGGATCTTTAACAAAAAAAAATTCAAGGATTTCATTAGTAAACACATTAGGTCTTTTCTTTGCTAATTGTTTCTCTAAACACTCCTCATTAGATTGCTTACTTTGTCTTCAAATTTCCTTACAATCAATGTATGTTTTACATCAACATATTTTTTAAAAATAGTTATTTTGTTAGTTTTCAAATATGATATAACTCCTTTTCTAAGTTTGGTTTTTGCAATAAAAGGGACATACTCACTATGACAAATCATGCAATGCATCACTTGAAGTACGTTGCCATCTACTTGTGTATTGTCATTGACGACATAGAAGGCCCAACATAGTGCATTTCTACCATGAGGTTTCCGAAACAATTTCTAAGCATGCAAAACTTGAAGTTTTTAATTCACACTCTCCTCATCACTTTATGGAATTGTGCTCACTTGGGTTTGCAAGCTCTTATTTCCTTGTGATGTTTCAAGAAGAGGTTCCCCTTCCATAAAAACATCATTCTAGAACTTTGTTTCAATTTTCATAACATTTTCATTTTGGTTGGACTAGGCCATTACAATAAAAAATGATTGATTAAATGAAAGTTACAATTATTAGACTTGAAAAATAGGTAAGGAAGAGGAGTTAGGGTTTCAGGTTGAAAAATCATTTACAAGAATTTACAAATTAGAAAGATCACTTTTAAACATAGTTGAAATGAAAAATGTATAATAAATAGTCTCTCTAGAAAAGTAATGTTCTTGCACCATCCAACCACAAAAATAATTTTTTTAGGTTTTAGGGTTAAGTTCTAGTGGTCAATACCAAAACAACCTAACCCTAACCCTAAAAAGTAAACAAAGAAAAAAAGACACAAGGGTGTAGAAAGGATCAGATGCTTGAGAAGTTTTGTTTTGTTGATAAAAAGATATAAGAAAATTGAAGAAAGTAAAAGTTGATTTCAAGTTTACCTCAAAAAGAGCTTGGAAGCTTGACCTCCACCTTGAACTAACCTTGGAATCTTGAACTTGCAAAAAAAATTGGGGGAAAAAAGTACTAGTCTAGAGAAACAATGGATCCAATGCAAGCTAGACTACAAAAAAGAACCAAAAGCAAAAAGCAAGAAAAAAAATCGAGAAGCGAGAGCCAAGCAAGAGTTAGACGCAAAAAATGAGACAAAAGCAATAAGTGCAAAGCAAGAGTTAGAAGCTAGAAATGAGAGACAAAAACGATAAGCGCAAAGCAAGAGTTAGAAGCTAGAAATGAGAAACAAAAGCGATAAGTGCAAAGCAAGAGACAGAAGCTAAATGACTACCCTAAAACCTAAACCTAAAATGGCTTGCCTTAAACCCTAAACCTATACCTATAACCTACATCCCTAAAGCTGAAAACCAAAAAGGGTATTAGGAGATACCCTTCCCAGTTTTCAGCTTTTTTTATTTTTTGAAGTTCTCAAAAGGTGCGGTTCTCACTGGGATCAGAATCGCCAGTCAGGTTCTCATTTCGATTCTCACCTGATTCGAGAACCGGTGGTTTTCAGCCTGAAAACCGGCCTGAAAACCTTGCCGGTTTTCAGGCCGCCCCTGAGAACCGCCCAACACTGGTCCATACCTGGTTGCTGTTGGTTCACGCTGGCATTCTTCACCTAGCGCCTGCTACCCACCCCCTGTCAGGGGTGGGCGTGGGCTCTGTCCATAGACTATAAAACTTAATATATCCCAGAAGTCAGGCATGTTCACATGATAATATTCTCCTCAAACTCACCCATTTCTTTTTATTTTTCCACACACACACACACACACACACACACACATTACATTAGTATGATACATTACTCTTCTCCCTAGTGCCAACCAATTATAGTCAAAACCTTTACAAACTTTGCACTTTAAACAACTGCAGAAGCACATGGCTTACTTTGAAGTAAGCATTGGATTTGCCTGGATTGTGTGTGCATTCCCAGCACAAGATTCAAGCATAACTGTTCAAACATCAAACTACTAAAAAGAGCATCTCCGCCCACAGCCGGAATATGTCTGGCCTGTACACATAGTAGAGTTATCCGTAAAGTATAGTAGAGAAAACACAGAACGAGAACCCTGAGTTTAGGGTGAGATTAAAAGAAAACCTGTAAAAAAGTACATTAGCATTCACCTGGGGTGAAACTCTCGAAAACCATCAATTTTGGTGATAAACTGAGTGTTTCATCCTGTCTTTCCTTTTTCCTGAGGGCCTCCACTACTTCTGCATGTATTTTAACAGCTCCTACTTGTACAACTACTATAATTACTCTCAAACCTTGTAATTATATTGAAAAAAAATTTCTTACTTTGCGGATACCACTGAAAGAGGGGATAGTGGATGAAAGGAGACCGAAAGAGAGGGTGACTTTGCGGATAACTGTATTATTTCAAGTATCTATTTAGGACGAAAGTTGTTTGTTTGTTTTGGTTTCTCACATTGAGATCTCCCAAACCGCAGAACCTCTTTGTCACCTCTTTGTTGTTGTGCTCTTGATACCATTGGAAACCCTTATAAATGAGTAGAGAGGTGCAGCTAGTTGGTTTCATAATGTTTCAACTTACATGTAGAAGCTCTTTAACATTGAACAATATTTTTACTGAAAATTCATTTAAATCAAAACTAGCAATTATAGAGTAATTTGGTGTTATCTTGATATTGTCTGAAAGTTCTTAGTGAGAAAGATTTAATGAATGTGATTTGGAAAATTTAGACCTAAGATGTGAGAGATATTAAATTTCAGTAGATGTCATTTAGAAATTCAATTAATTGAATTACAAAAAATGGTTTTGGAAGGAAAAATTTGTTGAGTAACCAGTTCACACTTGGGACAAAGGCATAGGCTACACTAAAAGCAAATCAAATAGTATGAATTTCAGTTTGGGCCTGTAAACATGACCATAATATTGTGCTGTACACACGGATTCATAGAAGGAAATGAATGGATTTGATTGATAGAACTAATTGGCCCAAGTGGTGACGTTTAAATTATCTCTCAATTTACACTAGATATTCATTAAATTTCCATGTTTATGAGTTAGGTATCTCAGGGTTTTTGTTTTCAATTTTGTGGTGTTGAAAATTTTGAAGTTTTTTTCCAAAAAATTAGTTGCAAATTTTTTGTTACAAAGAAAATATTGATGGGCCATTCAAAGATAGTCATTTTTTATTCACCCTTTTTGGATATCATTGTACTATATATGCATATTTCCAAAGTCCTTACTCAATTTCAGGTTATCATACATATGAGTGATGGTCAAATGATAAATTTAGGTTTATGTACCTAAGCCCTAACCCCTTTAGAAACAATCACTGAAATGCAAGAATTTGCTACAAAGAAAACCATTGATTTGTCCATTCAAAATATTTATTTAAAACAATTAGGCTCAATTTGAATGTTTCAAGATTTCAACAACTAAGAATAAATAGGCAAGGGTTTTGTTACATTTTGAATTCACCCTAGTAACTAGGGTTGGGTGGGTATCAAAAGGACGAATGGGTATCATCACTTGCATGTCAAATTTTGAACATTTGTGCATATCAAGTTAGTTGATATTCAAATCCTTGGTTATCTATTGTGTGAGAACCGGGCTTGAGATCCAGATCCTTGGTTATCTCTTGAGAACCGACCTTGAGATTGGTATCCTTTCCATACTCTTCAAAATGTTGATACTTGAGATGTAAAGTTTTACCCAAGTAAGGTTCTCAAGGTAAATTTTTAGACTAGGTCTAAAGTCTAGGGGGTCTAGCTAGCTAGCTAGCTAGCTAGATTGTTTATCCGGTTCCAACTTTACATTTTGGTAAAACCAGGTATTTTTTAATTTTGGTAAAACTGGCATTTGAATATATCAATAATTAAATATAGGGTGGCAATTTCTGAGTGTATTTGATTTTGAGGATTTAAAAAAATAAATCCCCATAATTAGTTTTTTAAGAACCAAGACATAGAGACCAGCCAAGTAAAATTTTAAATACAAAAGTATAATACCTTGCATTGGTACCTAAAGATTTTCTTTTAAATCAAAAAAAAAAATCATGCAAGTTTTTCAAATCCTTGTGAAAACAAGGTATAGCGGTTCCTTAAAGAAAAGTGAGAACCGCCCAACATTGGTACTAACCAGGGTTGTTGGTCTGGTATATAAGGTCAGAAACTAGTCTCAAAAAAAGAACATTCTGTAACAAATTCCCTGTTTTTGGGGAAAAAAATGAATTAAAAAAAAATTGCCACAAGTGCCTACAATATGAAAGGATGATTAATTTCATATTTGAAATATCGCCAAATTTGACTAAATATATTTATGGATTATCGCTACTTGAGCAACATCACAAAATTGAAAAAATAAAAATAAATAATAAATAGTATTGGTGGAGAGACTCTTCCACAAATGGTCCTCCCCATTTAAAATGCTGCAGTAGACGGTTATATTAGGTTCAATATACCCTTCCTTTGTTATGTAAGTTGATGAGATCAATTTTTCATTTTCAAAATTCTCATTTAAAAAGAGATATTGAATTGGAACCTCGTGGGTATATACGGGTAGATCTGCTCTAAGTACTTATCCCACCTCCATGATGCACATGGCAAGGGGGATGAGGGCAGGGCACACATAGCATTAGGGTTCAGGGTTTATGTGTGCCCCCCCTCCATGATGCACATGAGAGGGGGGGATGATGGAGGGCACACATAGCATTAGGGTTTAGGGTTTATGTGTTCCCCCCCCCCCCCCCCCCCCCCTGGTGGCCACAGGGGGGGGGGTGGGGGGGGGAATTTGGAAAAAAGAAGGGGAGGGAGGAGGGGGACAACAAAAAACATAAACTCTATTTTGAGTGGGGACCCCCCCATCCCCCCCCAGTTTTGGGTCATGGGGGGGGGGGGGGGGGGGGGGAACACATAAA
>Ga0116227_10005317_pt1 | contig 27218 bp, 14 predicted proteins | sample S1TSphgellanicum_FD_89693 | JGI IMG/M metagenome (GOLD analysis project Ga0116227, IMG submission 89693) | Host-associated microbial communities from peat moss isolated from Minnesota, USA - S1T2_Fb - Sphagnum magellanicum MG | ecosystem: Host-associated > Plants > Peat moss > Unclassified...
AATATATATATATATATATATATATATATATATATATATATATAGTTTGGAATAGGACATATTTAAATGTTCTTGGAAAAAGAAAATTGATGTTTAGTCAATCTCATTAATTGAATAGTAATGGGTTAGGTGTTGTTAATTGGGCAATTGTTATTTAACATGGGGTTTTTTTCCAAGCATCAAATTACATGAATGTCAATTCATTGAAAATATTTGATGCAAATCATTCTTATCCCGTGTGAATTAAAATTTAGGCATGAGATACTTAAAATGCAATCCTTTGTTGTGAGGCGTGGTTCAATGGGTATTTGATCCTAACTATTTTATTTTTGAATGTTCAAAGTTTTGCCATAATTTTTAGCGAGAGTTTCCCCCTTTAGATTGGTTCATTTTGAATGCCCAATCTTATCCATATATGCTCTAAAATATTTATATATTACACCATACTTTCAAATCCCACAATGCGTTTCCCCTCTTTGTTAATATGTGCATAAATCCATGAAGAAAAATATGTTTGGAGTTTTTTTTTTTTTTGGTAGTGAAAATCATTTCCCAAAGGTTTTTTTTCTAGGGGTTAATTTTCTTTTGTAAGGACAAAATATGAAATAATTTAGTTTTCATTTTGGTCCTATATCATAAGAAGGGTCCAAACCTAATTGATAATAAAATTACTAAAGTCTTATCTTAGAAGTGAGCTTGCCCTACATTAATCACAATCATTAATGATATAGTTCATTCAAATACCTTACATATTATAAATTGGATAACTTTAATATTGAAAATAAACAATTTTTTTGAAATTGGGCAAATTTTCTTTTTTTTTCATTGAAAATATTTTTTACAAGTTGAAATCATATTTTCAAATTGATATTTGAAACTCCTTTAATTCAAATTACAAGTAATTGACCCATTTCCACATGTAAGTTAGACACTTTATTACCAATGATTATTATTTTTGGCAAACTTTCCCATTGTGGCCTCTAAAAATAGAATAAAACATTTAGAAATTTTCTCTTTTTTGGGGTGCAGAATCTATTTTTTTAAATCACTTAAAATAGAAAACTTTGCCAAAATTTCAAAACTACAAAACTGAAAAAAGAAAAAAGAATTTTTTAAAAAATGATTTCAGTCTTTAAACATGTACACTAAAAAAATTAGTTTTGAGAAAAAACATTTGAGTAAACATTTTTTAATAATAAATTTGAAGATGAGATGTTAAGTATTTGATTCTTTTTTATACATTTTTTCTTTTTTAAGGCATGTAATTGATATAAGTGATCACTTTCCTTCATTGTATACTACTTGTAAATAGAAAAAAATTATTTTTGAGCTATGCATATGTTGATAAAATTATATCCAATTTGACATTGGAACCACTTTAAAAAAACTTTTTAGAGATTATTATATTATTACAATTTTTTGGAGAATTGGGTCTTGGGGGCCTTGAAATGTGAAGAAGCCACTTTGACTATATTGAAAAGATTTTTTTTTTCCCCAGAATTAAATGTACCATAAAATGAAAACCTAATTAGGCATACTTGTCAACACCAAAAAGAACCATACATAGCTCTAGTGTATTAAGGTTTTTATCCTTTGGGGTGCCATTTACCCATTGCTAGATATCCCCTTGAATAAAGATTGAAAAAATTGAACCATAATTCTTCAAAGCAACAACCACCAAAAAACAAAAAAAAATCCCCTTTAAAAATTAAAATTCACATTTGTCCACCAAATAAAATCTCACAAACATGGACATAAACAAGGACACCTTCCTTGTTATTGAATTACCACCCAAAAATGAACTAAAATCCAAAATAGAACATAACAAAAAAATGATGAGATATGCAAACATTAAACTGAGATTATGAGAAATTTTCAATTTTGATCTTTCTTATATATGTTTTCATGTTGGAATACTTAAATTAATATCATCTTCCTAAACTTTGATACCAAAGCCAAACCCACTAATTGCTTTTACTCACACCACTATCATTGTCTCTTTGAATGATGAAATTTAATTAGAGACTATAGTTAAGTGCATTATAAGTCAAGAGTTAAGTAATAAGGACACAAAGCACAAAGCAAAAAATGAATTGAATGAATATACTTAGAACACCAACCTAATTTTTAATTTTTTTCTTGCCTTTACAATGCCCAGGACTTTTACAATGCAAAAACACACACACACACACACACACACACACACACACACACACACACATATATAGAGAAAGATATTCATATTTTATAATGAAAATTTTCAATTTTAATCTTTCTTATGTATGGTTTCATGTTGAGGTACATATATTAAACTCATTTTCTTAAACATTTGATACCAAAACCAAATCCATTTGAACTACCAACTATCATGCACTATTCACAAAAATAAACATAGTTGTATTTACTTTATTCAAATTTTAATTTGTATTTTCATTTCATCAAGAAAAAATTTCCTTTCTTTGTTCATTATATGATTTTGATTAAAACTTGAATTACGTACATCCTAGATCAAATACTCATTCAAAGATAAAAAAATAACACATGGCTAATGATTATAAAACAATGAAGTTAAAGTTAGAAAGGCTAAAAAAAACAACCTAAACTTCAACGTGATGTTCATGCATTCTTCTATATACATCTAAATTATGTAACTTACAAGGGTTAATTAATTTAAAACTTATCTAAATATGTTTAGATTTATATATATATAACTTGGAAAAGCATTCCACACAAATTAAAATACATTTAAGTTTTACACATTATGAATGAATTGTTGCATGAAGTGTCACATTAGAGTGACATTGCTTTTGATCTCATTTTTTGTCCTTGAATTTAACTTTGCCTCCACTAGTTGATTTACTATTTCAAATTTCATACCTACTTAATGTGAATTGATGTTGGGTTTTACATTGTAAACCTAATGTGAAAAGGATATTCATGTATGTAAAATCATATTAAATAATAACTAATTGTTACTAGGTAAAACAAATGCATGTAGATGGTTCATAGTTAATACTTATGGTCTAGTTTTTCAGTAGTTAGGGTTTTTAGACTTCAAAAAAGAAAGTTATTAAATCAACATATTTAGCATTAAAAAACATCTTACCCTCTTTTATATAATTTGTGAAATGAGATATTGAAGATAAAACATATGGGTTAAATCTTTTAATGTCACCTTAGTTGCAATTGAGTTATAACTATTAAAAACAACTTTCCCACATGCTTTCTGTTTGATTTTAATTTTGTAATTAATTTGAAATTTATAATTCATCATTTCACATAATTATTTTGAATTAAATATATGATAATTAATTATCTAGATTGATTATATTAATTAATTAATATAATTCAGATAATTAGTTAGTTGATTGATTCAAATAATTAATTATCAAAATAAATATTATATGATTAATTATTTAAATAACTATTAGATAATTAATTATGTTGATAATTGATGATCTGAATTCAAATAAAACTCAATAATTACTCACCTACATTAACAAAGTTTGTTATCTAAAATTATTTGAATTAAATAATTAAATTTATATAATTAATTAATGAGTTTAAGTAACTAATTACTAGGTAATTAATTATTATCTGAATTAATTAAATATTAATTGATCAAACTTGATTAATGAATAGTTTATTGTTATGTTTACTTAATTAGTTCATGGTAATTAAGTATATTACATACTAATTATTAATTTAAAAATTAATAAAATTAATTCATTTTAATATTAAATAATAAACATGAATTTGAGTAGAAAACATTGAGGTATATAAAGACATATTCATATGTACACCCTTATTGAATGTTTAATAAATTATACACATTTCTTTTAATTTAAATTTAAAAAGAGACTTTCACCTTTCATCAAATTCCATGGTTTGATATATATGTATACCAACATAATATTGTGAATTCCAATGTAGCGAAATATTATTAACACAACAATTGAACATCAATCACAAAAAATAGGATTGTAATATTTATGAAATTATTTTAACTTTAATTATTTAAATAATTCTTTAAATGAATTATTTTGATTAATTAATTCAATAAAAAATTGGTTCGTATCAATGAAGCATTTAATAATCTAATCTAAATTTTTTTGAAGTGTATAAACAATGATATCTATATGTACATACTCATGAACATTTTAATACACCATTCAAATCCAATTGAAGGCCTACATTTACACTTTCAATGAATTGCACAATTTGTAAATATTCTAATAATATGAATTGTTACATAGTTGACAACTAATTCTAGATCAGTTGAACACTTTAGTTCCAAATTAGTGAATAAGTATAATTATGTAATGAAACTATAGTGGCACATTTAGTTGTAATTCAATTGTAAAACTAACCAATTTAGTTGACTTTTAATTGTAAACAAATTGCAAGTTCTAAATGTTATGGACTTTTACTTAACCGTACATGTGGCATGATCATACACATTAACACCATATGCCAATTACAAAGTAGTTGCTCACTCAACATTAAAGCTACACTAATTAAAATTAACCACTTGGCTACAACTTGTGATCATGGTCAAATTACAGTTGACTATCACCATATATATTTTGCGTACATACCCCCATATAGAATCCAAGTTGCAACTAATGTGCAACTAAATTACAACAATGAAATATTCTAGCATGACATTTTAATTATTAATTCATCGTATTTCCATACTATAGTTGTACCCTAATTACACATAGTTTCCATGACGGTTTAATTGCATGCCAATTTAGTCTCTGCAGACATGATTTTTCATAGTGTGAATGGGGCACACTTCCAAAGGGTGCAAACTATCACAACACCTTGTTTAATCCAAAAACAAAAGGAAACAACCTTTGGACTATTCGTAGGAATTGTAGGATCCTATTGGGTGGGAGAAATAGGAAATTACAATCAAGTATCATTCACAAACACCTATGCAAATGCAACTTTTTACATCACATTAAATGACTCAAAGTTCATACATGAATGCAAAAATAAAATTTCAAATTGGGGCCAATATTGGAAAAACAAATGTACAGATTTAGTCTAACTTGAAAATTGAGAGATAATTTTTAAGAAAAAAATATTGAAAATGAAAAATATGGCAACACCATCAAAAATCATTAAATTGGCATCTAAAAGGCAGAAAACTACTTTAGAAAATGGGAATGCTGAAAATTTTAATAAAATAGAAATATTTGATTTTGAAGATAAATTAATTGATGAAGACACAATTAATCTAGGAAATTTAATATCCACAAAGTGTTGTATAAGATATTGGAGACATTTTGCCTTTAAAACATTAGAATTAGTTGCACTTAAACTATTAAACCAAGCAAACACAATCAAGGACATTACGAAGTTCATAAACTTATCATATAAATGAAATTTGAAAAAATACAAATACTCATACTCAATTTTTTGTTATTTCTCATGTTTGCATGTTTGATTTTATTTTCAAAAAAAATAATTAAATTTTTTTAATCAACTTTTTGTTTCAGGTGTGTCTCTTATAACCAATCTAAAACCAAAAGTTGGTTCCTTCCAACATAGCCAATAGGGCTATTGGAATTTGGGAGAAAAGTTCGAATTTCATATTCATTATCATTAATAAGTTTATAATCAAAATTATATTATTTTATTAATTTATATTTTTATAATATGTTTTTGTGAGTTTGGATTAATAAATGAATACAAAAATATGAAAATTGAAAAAAAAATCTTTCAAATGTATCAATTTTTAATTTTACTAAGATTTTTAAAATTATTATCAAATTTATAAAAATAAAAATCACACACATTTTCTAAATTCAAATATCAAACATCAAACAAAATTTATCAAAAAATCAATTATATCCATCAATACAATTTTGAATCTTCATTACATATAAAACGACATATAATCATCCATAATGACAAATACAAACAACATCAATAGAAACACAAGAAAGAGAAAAATATACGATTAAAAAAAAGAAAAAGACAAGAATAGAAGAGAACGAATAAAAATAAATCAAAGAAAATAAAATAAGATTATGTAGAAAATAAACATTCAATAAACACTAAAAGAAGAAAAATGTAATTACATAATCTCAAAATATGTAAAGACATTTTAATACAACAAATAAACATTTTCCCTTCACAAATCAACAATTTGAAAAATGAGGTCAAACTTAACACAAAAAATTTAACAAACAACCCAAAAATGAAAACGAAAACAATCAAATTCCATTTGTAGAAAAAGAAAAAACACCCACAAAAAAACTCAGCAAAAATAAAAGAAAAATACATAACAAAATAAATATTGAATTAATATGAAGAGATGAGAAAAATATTCAAACATGGAAGAAAAAAAAATTATTTTCCTTCCACAAATCAAAGGGGAAAAAAAATTGTCTACAACAATTTAATATTTTCATTAAATGATCTAGCTTTGAATTTGGCCATTGTTGTGTTTGTAATGAAATGAAATTTATGCATGAACTCATAAAATGTGATATTTCAAATAGTAATTTTGATTTGAAACATATGAAAATCATATTCAAAATGAATCCAAAACAACATTTTGAAAATAAAATTGAATTCATACCATACGAACTGACAAGTGAGTCCAAACATGTACATCAATAATTGGAAGGACTGTTGTTATCAAAGGAAGGAATCTCAAAAATTGAGATTCAGTTTTCTATATGTAAACTTTGTTATGTTTGTTTGAAAAATAAGAAGATGTCAAAACTTGCATTGGTCAATGGTTTATGGATTGGAATAGCACCAATGGTTTTGCCGAAATTAACAATGGTGGAAGAAACCTTAATGACACATTATCGTTGTCGTACTATAATGGTTAAATTAAGATATAACAATAGAAGAAACACAACAGGTCAACACGAACTAAAAGGAAACATAGTAAGTTTCGCACAAGATCTTGAAAGTGCAATGAACTTTTAAACACTTTACTATCATCATTAGAATCATTGAATGACACGATTGCAATGCATTTTGTCCAAAGTTCACACCCTCCCATTGAACTAATAAACATTTGTAAATTGTTATACGTATGTAAAGTAGTTGTAATTATATGACTCAATTGGTTAAAATCCAAGCACGTAAGGTATAAAAATATAATTGTTGATACAAATGTATTGAACATGTTACTTGATGATGAGATACCAAAACTGATAATGAGATCGATGTTCAAATCAACTAGCATTGTACGAATATCACACAGACTTGCATCAACAAAAAGAATGTAATGAATTTGAACATATCATAGAAACGTCAAGTTTAATAGATTTTAATGGGATAGACATAAATCAACAAGCAAAAATGAGCAACACATTCCAAAACTTACACCACAACAAATATTTATCCTATAATCATCACAATAAAGTGGACATTGAGTAGAAGAACAACCCAAATTTAATAGCATGCATGTTTCCTACCTTGTTTCCTTTTGGAATTGGTTGTTCTTGAAATGAACAATAAACCCATGAAAATACCATTACAAATGCACGTGAAACATTTGATGAATTTGAATGAAAATTATTATCAATTTTCAAAACATCATTTATTTCCATTTTTTATATTTAACATAATATATATACTTGTGTGGCATATGCTGTTGGCCAAAGTGTTATCACGTCCTCAACTGATTTTTCCTTCCAAAACCTGGTTTTTTGGAATTTATTTCAATTTTCAACAAACAAAAATCATTTAAAAATCAATATCTCCCACATTCTGAATCCAAGTCTTACCCAAATAAATTCCATTAAATCTTGCTCATCAAGATCTTTCCAACAGCACCAAAGGCACATTCCAAGTCCTCCAAAATTTTCAGCTACAATTTTAATTTAATTTAATTTTTAGTGAAGAAATCATTCAATATTCAAGAACTTTTGCACTGCAAGTCCAAATGTCATGGAACCAAGCCCATGCACCCCTCCTTGTCGAGAGCTTTCCAAAGCCACCAAGAACACAATGGGAAGCATCCCGGTTTGGTGGATCTCATAAGTACAAACAAAACAAACAAACTACCTTCCTTCATATATATATATATATATATATATATATATATATAATAATAAACTAAAATTTAGAGAAAGTACCTTGAGAATAATAGCCACATCTAAAGCTTACTAGGTACCTAATTTACTAGGTGCCTATATATATAAATAATTTTGAAAAAAGGGTTCCACTGTGGTACTCTTCCTTGTTGAGTCTCTGACAGTGCCCATTCTGGTCCGCATACGAAAGTTACGCCCTGGAACGGAGACAAGAAACCCAAGACATTCCGGATTGGAATCTGTGAGGGTGCAAGGTCAGAATCTTCTTGTTACGGTTTGGCGCCACTCCTGCTGCCGTCGAGCTGCTCTTGTCTTGTCTTGTCTTGTCTTTCTTCTTCCCAACTTCGCTTTTGATTTTGCTCTCTCCGGATCGATCGACGCTAGCTGCTGTTGTTGCCGCCGGTAATCTTCGATACGCATCATGGCGCATGGGGTAAGATCTCCGGTTCCTGACGCTCTTTTCCTATCTCAATTTGGTCCAGAAATGCGTTTGGAAGCCCTTGTTGTTTTCGTTGGTAGTTTTTTTGTTCCGGTGTTCGGCTCTGAGGAGAAGGGAGGGAGGGAGAGAGAGAGAGAGAGAAGAAGAAAGAACGCTTTTGAGAAGATGTTCCGGGTTGTTCTTCAATACTTCACTAGGTCTATGTGTTTTTGGTCTCGGATCTTGCTTTCATGGTTTGGTTCTTGCAACAGTTTGCATCTTGGAGGAACTTTTGCTTTGCTTCTCCAGTAGTAATACGAAGCATTCTGCAACCAGGGACTACCGATGTATTTTCATTTGTTGTTCTTTTGAGCCGCCGCCCCACAAAAGCGATCTTTTGTTTCATTGCAAAACCGTGTGTATTTTAGCTAAATTCTCAAACGAAGTTTGAGAATTCTCATTAGATTTTCTAGGCCCGTATGACTGCAGCGGCGGCTAAAAGAACGACCGAAGTCTTCGTTTCTTCGCCTTCGCTTAAACCCTATCTAGCTGCAAATCAAAGAACATCGACCATAGCTCTTGTATCCATGCTCTTCACAGCAGAGAGAGACAGAAACGACACTCGTCTCTTCCCATACTCGTCTTTCCGCCGCCATCTGCTCTTATTAATGGAAAATGAGCTAGAAGTTTTTTTAGGGTTGAGGTTCTTGAAACCCTACTTGACAGAGCATTCACATTGAAACGTAAGATTGTGATGCAAACTACCTGAAGCATACGTACATTGTGATGCACCGCATGTTGCTGTGCATGTGATAGAACTGAGTTGCCACAGAACTGAGTTGCAACTCCAAGCTCCTCATTTCAGGTAGTTTCATTAGCCAATTGGTACCAAGCCCATCACATGTCACAACATGAAGAAGCCCTATAATTAGGGTTTCCATACATTTGCAGTTTCCTTCCACTCACCGGGACCATGCTGGTGATCTGTGGAACTTTTTTCTGTTCTGCACAGACACTGTAATTGGCTGTTGGACCAACCACATTTGATTTTGTGGCTCCCAGTTATAAGGAGTGAGTTTTAACTCCCCCTTATGTGCCTGGGGTACAAGTATGTATATGTTTCCTTCTTCTGTCATACTCCCATCAAAAGGAAGCTGCCATCTGCTTATGCACATATCTGAATGCCTCCATAGCCTGAGAACGTTCTGAGCTCAGTCAATCAACTTTCTTGAAGAGTGGATCAAGTTCTCTGTGACTTCATGTCATCTACACATCAGCATGTTGGGATGGTTTGTCTCACCAACTTGCAGCTCAAAGCCTTCTGCCCTGGTTCATCATGTAGGTGAAAAGTACTTGTCATGTTCTCAGTGGAGATGTGTGCATTACTTTGCTGACAGCCTCCTTCTGTGTTTCTGTTTGGGAATATTGGATGGGTGTGCTAACAGGGGGATGCACTGTTGAAGGCTGATGCAATGGAAGAGAAGGGCGAGCGTGCCAGAATGGTCTTTCCATTATACCTCCTCCTCCTCCTTGCTTTTCCTTATTATCTCTCCTCTCTTTATCACACCTGTCTTTGGAGTTATAGTATTTAATGTGGGAAGCAATTTCTTTTAGAGTAAACAGAAAATGGTTACGTAAATTTGAGGAGCCAAGTCCAGTTTCCAAATTCTACTTCATATCCCACAATCAGTCCTGAATATGTGGCAGTCATGAAAGCAAAACAAGAATGTTAGATTCTAGAGTCCAGACAGTGCTAATGTTGAAGTCTCTATTGGGCATGCAGGCATCTTTCATTGGAGCAATTGCAATAGCAGATCTTGTAAAAACAACTCTTGGTCCTAAGGGAATGGTGAGTTCTTTCTTTCCAAACATCTGCACATCCTGCACCTATATTGTGGTCAAGACTAATGAGTAAGTTTTGAAGCAACAGAACAGAAAGTATATGGTAATCATCAGGCTTTGAAACCCTTGAGATGAGAAATTGTCATATGACACTCTTTTGAATGCTGTAGCAATACTTTTTCTTGCAGGACAAGATCTTGCAGTCAACTGGTAGAGGCCATGGTGTTACAGTCACAAATGATGGGGCAACAATCTTGAAGTCATTGCATGTTGACAACCCAGCAGCAAAAGTTCTTGTTGGTATGCCCTCTTTGTTCTAGTTACATTGATGTTGTTTCCCACTACTATTTCAAGGAGAATTCAAAGTTTGAAGCCGTCGGTCTTCTTAAACAGGGTCCATATGAGTTCCATAGTTCATGGCTTTGATACAGATGTGATTGCGATCATGGAGGGGTCAAATCTTTGCTGGGCCTTTTCAAGATACTCTTGAACACTCTCAATGATATCTGATGTTGATTAGAACCAAGAACGAGAAAGTGTCATGGCCTAACTAGTTTCACATGCTATGACAACTGCATGTGCTAACTCACAAGGTATTATTTTCATGAGGTGAGAGGGATATCTAACTGGAGCTAGTGGCAACAGACATTTCCAAAGTTCAGGACGATGAGGTTGGGGATGGGACGACCTCTGTTGTGGTGCTGGCTGGTGAATTACTGAGAGAAGCTGAGAAGCTAGTTGCCCTCAAGATCCACCCCATGACCATAATTGCTGGTATCTTCTAAAAGGCTTCCTTCTGAATACCTTTTTCATTTTCTTGCACCAGAAGGTCTAATAGAAGAGGAATCCACCAAGCAAGTGAGTACAAGCTTGGATTGGGCTCCTTGGTTTGCATGAGATGTCACATGCACTTTGGTTGCTGATGGGTTGCTTGAGATTTTCAGGTTACCGAATTGCAGCTGAAACAGCACGCACCGCTCTAGAAAATAGTGTCCGTGACAACAGAGAGGATATAGGTAAACACTGTTTTGAATCCTGCATCAAGGTTTGCTTGAGAATTGCATTGTTTTCTTACATTTCTCGATAAGAGTTATTTGCTTATTGTAACTCATGTCACAACTGTGATGTGTGTGTTATATACTGCAGAGAAGTTTCGGTCTGACCTCTGTAACATTGCAATGACAACGCTGAGCTCCAAAATTTTGTCTCAGGACAAGGAGCATTTTGCTAACCTTGCTGTGGATGCAGTCTTGCGATTGAAGGTACACTTGCTTGATTATGTTTACCCTGGGTGTAATGTAGTTTTGTGATCCTTTTGAGGGAGCTCAGTATGTCTTTGTAGTGAATTCAGTATGCAGCAGGGCTTTTTCATATACCTACCTGATCCCACCCTTTTGGATTGTTGCACTAATGTGAAATAACTCATGTACAGATCATCTTCAATTATGAACAATTTTCATTGTGGCTGTGATCTCTGTTGAGGTTGTCCTTGTCTCTGACCACAGGGAAGTTCCAACATGGAAGCAATTCAAATCATCAAGAAGGCGGGAGGTTCACTGAAGGATTCATATCTGGATGAGGGGTATGTGGGCCCTTCTTTTCTCACTGTGGCAATGGCTTCTTGTTCTCTGTATTCATTCTGGTAATGAAATTAACATCACCACCAGTTCTTCACTGGCTTTAGGGGTCAAAAATGGAGAACCTCATCAGCCCTGATTATTGTCATGAGCAATCTCTCGTCTTTGTCAATTGTTGATGAAGTGCAGGTTCATTCTTGACAAGAAGATTGGAGTTGGACAGCCCAAGAGAATTGAGAATGCAAACATCCTTGTTGCTAATACAGCTATGGACACTGACAAAGTCAAGATCTATGGTGCACGTGTGCGTGTGGATGCAATGTCAAAAGTAGCTGATATTGAAGCAGCAGAAAAGACCAAGATGAAGAACAAAGTGGGCCAAATCATTAAGCATGGAATCAACTGCTTTGTAAACCGTCAACTCATCTATAACTACCCAGAAGAGTTATTTGCAGATGCTGGCATTATGGCCATTGAGCATGCTGATTTTGAGGGCATTGAGCGGTTAGCTCTTGTAACAGGGGGTGAAATTACATCAACCTTTGACAGTCCTGAGTCTGTAAAGCTTGGGCACTGCAAGCTCATTGAGGAGATCATGATTGGTGAAGATAGACTCATCCACTTTTCAGGTGTTGAACTGGGCCAGGCCTGTACTATTGTTCTACGTGGAGCCAGGTGATTGACATGTTTTCTCATCACTCTCTTCCTTATGACTAGCTGTTAATGATTTTTTGTGTGAGGATGATGTCTGTGTTGAGAAACTGTAGGACCACAAACCCCTAGTTTCTGATAATGAGCAAGGAGAATGGAAAATGACTTGACTATGATAAGCTCCTTGACTAGTCCAACGGTTCTTTGATAGAGAATAGGTGATCCTTGGAAACCTAAGGTGCATTAGGAGGGTGGCTTTGTGCTGAAGAGGATATAGATTGCTAGCAAGTGGCTGGATGAGCTACTTCATCAGAAAGGTCTCTATCAGTTATCCATCACTTTCCCTGTTTTCTCCACTCTTGAGATAAATTTTCCTTTTTGACACACCAATGGAAGTTATTTAGTACTTTGAGGGATTTGTAGTCCTCCAAGGAAAATCTAATTGACAATGCTAGACATAAGCCTGTAACTTGCAGCAGTTTTTCTGTTGGTCTTGTTTGCCTGTTGTGACTGGTGGCTTTCTCAATCTCAGGATTGTCACTTTTCACAGACGTTAGATCTGTGGATTCATTGGCATTCAAAATGCTGATCTTTTTATGGTGATTGGCAGTTCACACGTGCTGGATGAAGCTGAGCGGTCGCTGCATGATGCACTATGTGTGCTGGTGCAGACAGTCCAGGACAGCCGTGTGCTCCTGGGAGGTGGCTGGCCTGAGATTCTCATGGGCAAACATGTTGATGAGCTTGCTCGCAAAACCCCTGGCAAGAAATCAATTGCTATGGAGTCATTTGCATCTGCATTGCGTGCAATCCCGATAACCATAGCTGATAATGCTGGCTTGGATAGTGCTGACTTAGTCTCCCAGTTGCGTGCTGCCCATTCTGCAGACCACAGCAAGTCCGGTATTGATGTCATCACTGGCGAGGTGAGTCATGAGTTTCTTCCCTAAGTTTCTGCTTTTTGTATGAATTTTGCCCCCCCTTTGTTGTGAATAATGCCTTCAGAACTCTTGAGGAAAGGAAGGTGAAGAGTTCTGAATCCTTCACTCGCATCAATTTTTTAAAAATTAACAGTCATCATTAAATAGAAAAGGAAGGAATGGAAGTTCGTAGACCTGGAGGATTTTGAGGTAACATGCCGTTTGTTCTTCTTTGTTAGTTCCTGTTTCTGAAGGATGCTGAATTTCGAATGAATTGTTCTGGCAGGTGGGTGATATGGAGGCGCTTGGCATTTATGAGTCATTCAAGGTTAAACAGGCAGTGCTTTTGTCAGCTACAGAGGCTGCAGAGATGATTCTACGTGTGGATGAGATCATCCGGTGTGCACCCAGACAGAGAGAAGATCGGATGTAAGCCTCCATGACAAAGCCCCCAGTTTTGTCTTGGCCTGAAGAAGTTTTGAATTTGTTGGACTGATGAAAGGCATTACAGAAATCTACCTGGTCTTGCAGTAGGTCCAGATTTAGTTATGCAGATCTGCCATCTAAGTTGCAAACAGACCTCAACTTATCACCTACCCTGAAATAGTGTTATCTTTCCTCCCACTCGGTATAGTTATATGCAATTTTTTCTGCTAAACTGTTTTTAGATGTGACTATTGACAAAGAGTTTTCAAAGCATAACGGATATCCTCAATTTTGGACTTAAACCATTCTATGTGGCTGATCCTGCGGTATGTGCTCTGATTCACTGAAAGCTTTACGTACTTGTATGTTTCCAAGTTCCTGGAGTTTGTAAAACCTGACTACTATTCAACATCTCATGTGTTTTACACTAGTAAAACTAGTTAACAAAAAAAGTTTCTCTTAAAAGTGAAAAACAGTTGTTGTGGGTTGGTACTAATAGTTTGTTCACATCTCAAGTTAAAGCAATGGTAAATGAATGTCAGAAAACTAGCAAGATATGACTATCCACACCTACTAGTGCTATTGATACCACTAAAATTGACATGGCATCTGATGTGGTGATTGTTGTTGAAACAATGTTACCCAAAAAAAGGGTCAAATAATGAAAAATGTTAAATTGTAGTGAAAAAAAAACCAAACTGCATTGGAAACCAATTGTTAAATTGATAGTCTGAAAATTGACCTACTAACTTTGTGGCAAGTTATATTTCAAAAATTTGATCACAAATCATTCTGTTCGCATGATCCTATGAAACTTGGAGCATGGCTACAAGCTTCATAACTAACATATGATGGAGCTTTGACTGAAGTTACTATTGCAATAGCTTCTTAACGTTCATGATGCCTCTACAAATCTTCACAACACTTCTACCTTCACAACTTTGAGTATTTCAGAGCATTCAACATGTCTCGTAATAAGGGGCTAGTAGCTTTGCCACGGAACTTGACAATGTAAAAGAGAGTGAGAACCAATTGACTTACACATGTGATACAAAACAAACACAAATTTAAAAATGCATTCAATTTGCTCACATGGAATTTGTAAAAATATATGGAGACCCAAGGTTGTCATGGATCACAAAATTCAGAAGAGGTCACAAATCACAGACGGGAACTAATGAGGGCAAAATTCAAAAACAAAATGAATAATGTTGGTGTTGAATTGACATTGAATTCCACTTGTGAGTTGACCAGCAAGATGCAAACAAAGAAGCCATGGCAACCAAACTAGGAATACCAAGAAATCATCATGTTAATTTTTCTTTTTTTTAAACACATAACAAGATTGGATCTGATTCATCTGAGCGAGACTAGTTCGAGACAACAAACTCTAAATGATACAAGATTGTAAACATCGTGAATACAAACAAGCATTCACCTCTACTACCAAACAATGCAACATGCAAAAATAAATAGGGTGCAAGTTATGGACACTTTAAATGCAATATTTCAATTACATATCTTCATAAGAAAGAACAAATCATAGTGGGATTTAACCTCACACAAGAAAACAAATCAAAATGTATGTCAACGTTACAACAAGGTCATCTATGAAATTATCAATGCATTCATGGGGGTTCAACCAATGTTGCACCCTCTATATGTACATGATTTTGTGGTTCCCCATGACATCATATTGCTACATCTATGTTATTGATTTCTATTTTCATCTCACCAAGGTGAAATGTGAACCAATTGGAGTCATGTACACCACCTACAAAATTGATTCCAAGCACACAAATAATGCACACTCCTCCAACACCAAATATCAAAAATTCAATATATGCCTAGGAGAGTTTCAAGATTCCTCGAATGATGCCATGCATGAAGATAATCCACCAAACAAGGATTCATATGCATTAATAAAAATTCTCAAACCTCCTCCTATTGTTAATCGAAGACCATTCAAAAATGTAGATGTTCAACAAAAAACTTGTATGGAAAACAATAGCATGGTGGAAGCAACCAAAAGGAGCACCAAGATACTAATGACATCAATAAAAAGTTCAATTGATAACAATTGTTTTACCAATCTAGACATTGAAAAGCTCCAATAAAAAGGGTAGGAAAAGCTTCAAAGCCAACAAAATTGAGTATTTCAAACTTAGAGATGTTGAAGTCAACAACACATGAAAAAAATGATCCTAGCAATTTTCATGCTAACTCTCGTCATGGGCATGACATACACAAAGTGGAAGCAAAATACCAATTTGATCATGTTGCTGAAATTCATAAGCCTATAGGTGACGGGGACAAAGAAATGGTTTGAGGATTCATTGTAGCATTTTGAAACTTTCAACTACCTACATATACATACTACATAGAATTGTTCATAGTATTTCAAACAAAACAATGTGCTCATATTTGTGTACCTATTCAAAGCTTAATTGATTAACATTTTCAAGCCAAATTCCTTTATCGCCCCCTTTAGCTTGGCACATTGATGTTCACACCAAAAACTTCTTTATCTTCCAATGTTTTTCTTCATGCTCTCATGCTTAATGATTTTGTGTAAAGTCTTGCACAACATAAACCTCTTGTAACAAAATTCAAGATTTGTTCACATTTATTTTATGACGACTAATTAGAATTTTATGCAACAAACTACAACAAGGAACTAAATCTAGAACAATAGAAATGTGCATTTCTATCTTCCTTTATAGTTCATGAAAAGTTTTCTTAAATATGCTAAATGAATTTTCTACAACTTATTGTCCTCATCTATGCTTCCTATTATAAATTATCTCGAGAATGTTTGTTTCTCCTTCTTTATGCAATGTCATCAACCAAGATATTAGGGATGCCCCTTATCTCCCAATAGGTTATGAACAAAATTGTCTTGATGTTTGTCTTCATTAAAAAATCCATGTTAAACATTAACATTAACATAAATTGCAATTTTCCTAAGAACCTTACAATCATTCACACTCCTTGGAAGACTAACAAATAGGTTAATAAACATTTGGTAGTTGTTTACGATAGAGTGACACTTAATGTTACAACCACCTATCTTGTGATAAAATCGATTCTCACTAAAAGGTCTATCAAGCTATGAAATTGAAAATTTTGTACCATCTATGACCCCTTGAATGTTCAAGAGACCACATAAAGTTTTTAAACTTTACATTACTACTTGCATCTTGGTTCCAATAGGTTAAATGAGTACCTTCTTGAAGACAATGTTGATCACAATTATAATTTCTCTAAGCACAAGCAAGACTAGCAATCAAATTACAACAAACAATTCATTGCAAATCAAACCTCACATGCATCATTGATTTCTTGACCAGCCACAAGTTGTAGTCTTGAATATTTTTTTGTACAAAGCACATGCCCCTCAAACCTCAACTAGAATGATGAGTTTGTATCATGTGTCATGTTTTTTAAGCAAAGGCTTGAGTTGATTAACAATATAAAACAAAATATATTCCTTCATTCAAAAAAATTGCAACCAATGTTTGTTGTTGTCCTCTTTGAGGAGGAAGATCAAAATTAAGTAGTCAACCTCAAGTTCACCCAATGTTCAAGTTATGTTTGAAACAATCCCATGTTGTAGGCAAGTTGACATTGATGGAAACACAAAGACGACAATAGAAAGTTGAAGGTTATTCTTGCAAGCACATTTCACAAAAAAGCTGCAATTAGAAGCAATAATAACTTTTACAACAATTTATCAAGTACACGAAAAGCTCTACAAAAATTACATGCTTGTAATCCAACACTGCAATTTTAAAAAGGAAAACAATGAATTTTTTTAAAGAAATAACAAATCGCCAAAAAAAGATGTAATAATGTGCAAAGCAAGATCACAAGTGGATGTGTTAAAGAAGATGAGTGTGCGAAACAAAATAGACAAATGACAAGTGCGTGAAACAAATAAAAAAGCAAAACAAAAGAGACTAACAAATGAAGTGAACAAGATGATCAAATGAAATAATGAGATCAATGAAACTTCTGATTAAAAATGAAGTGACGGTCAATGAACAATATCGTGCAATGATGTTAGCCAAAATGTTAACCGAGGTCTGCACACAAAGTGTTGTAAAATTAAAGTCAACTAATAAATTTTGAAGTTAAATTTTACTTACCTTTACATGTCAATATTGCATTGTTAAGTTAACAATTTTAAGTTGTTAGTGGTCAAATAATGTAAACACTAATGTGTATCACTTTCTCTTGCTTATAAGGGTTTGTGACCAGCTATGTGCATGACCCCTTTTTTTCCTCTTTCGGGTGGTGGATTTTTTATAACATTTTAGAAATTTTGGGGATTAAAACTTCAAAAACCAAAAAAATTCAAGTTTTTATTATGCAAGATGTGTTTTTCCAGCAAAAAATTGCCAATTTATGTGAAATCAAAATTTGAAAAATAAAAATAAAAGTATGTTGTGTGGGTGAACCTTTTTTCTCATTGATCGTATATTTTGTCCATTAGTTATGTATTAGGGAATGGAACAATTGGGAGGGCCTAAATGAATGGCAGGTAGCCACAAGTGGGGGCAGGGTCTAACGAGTGCCCATTAATCTGATGTGTAGAGCACACTGGAGAGATTTTGGCACATCATTGGGAATTTTTGTAAACTATTTGCTAGACCTCACAATATTCTATGCATCATTCACATACATTTGTTAGAGCAATTGACCCTATGAACCTCAGGGTGAAAGAAAGAATCATTTGTGCTATGTGCTATGTGCTAAGGTGCATTCACACCTAATGTTAAGTCAGTGTTAAGTGAAAATCTAGGTGGCATCTTAGGTGGCACCCAATGTTAAATGGGTGCTTGTTTAATATTAAACGAATGTTAACTTAATAGAAAATATTCATGATAAATAGGTTTAGGTCCTAAATGACTAGCTTGGCATTAGGGGACATAATACTAGAGTCCCTTAACACCAAGTGTGAATGCACCTTTAGTAGGTTAGTACACATTTGTCAAAGCAGTTGACCCTATGAATCTTAGGGTGAAAGAGCGAATCACTTGTACTATGTGCAGTTAGTATGTTAGTACACAATTTGTCAGAGCAGTTGACCCTATGGAACTCAGGGTGACGACACGAATCTCTCTCTTGAGTGACAATTACATTTCAAGGGAAGAAAAAAACAAAGGGCAAAACAAAAGGTCCCAAATGGTTCACACTCTTGTCTACCACACTGGCTGCCGTTGGTCAGTGATGAATACGAGTGTTTGTTACAAGATATGGACATGGCTCTTGCGGGAGGGATAGCCGACTGGTTTTGGTCGGCTAGATACGGCTCTCTATCTATCTAAGTTGGGCAGGCAACAACAACAACAGTCTGTTGAACCTGTCCATTTTGACTGAAGAGTGAAAGAGAGTTGTCCATCATGACTGCAAAAGCATAAGTTGAAAAGTTCAGTGGTTTTTTGGAGTGACATTCAGGACGCTTTCTTTTTTCACATTCTGTTCATGAGACCGTGTCAGGAAGGATAACCCCAACACCGCGTGTTTTGTTTGAATCATAAGACCAATTTGGAATTCTACTAATGTCTCTACATACAAGGCCAACATCAAATCAAGTCAAATCAAATCAAATGATTTTTTTAAAAAAATTTGAAGGTGATTTGAATCCTTCAAGATTTATTGTTTCCAACGTCATCAACTGCAGAAAGTGAATAGTGCTTCATTTCATTCAAACAAAGAACTATGTGTTGTAACGGTCAGGGTGAACTGGTGAACCCGCCGAAGTTTAAGTCCTAAATGGGAAGCATGGTGTTAGGGGACCCAAACTTACTAGAGTCCCTAACACCAAGTGTGAATGCATCTTTAGAGCTAATAATCAACTGAGGAAATGTTAAATTTGCACTCAGAGACTCTGGTTTTGTTCCAGGACCGGGTATCTATCATGTTCAAAAGCAACCCAAATTTTATGGAGCTTTTACCATGGTACTAGTGAAGGAGCCATTTCACCCTTCGGTGGCCTAGGTAACCAGATATAACCAGTGTATTGGGGTCATGATGCAACCAGTTATTAAGCAAGTTACGGATGTAAAGTTAGGTTAGTGATGAATATATCCAGATACATTCTTTCTGTGATGCATCATCATCCATGTGCTGAGCAGGTTATGGATGTAAAGTAATAGACCTAGGTCCGAAAACTGCTAGTCAGTCAGCAGCTTCATATGTGATATAATTCGGGGGGCATGGACGTCCAATGAGTATGAGACATGTCAGGGCGACAAAACCCTAAAGCTAGTTATGTGTTATGATGATGATGATGAGATATACGTGCTTAGATTTGAATGAGATGATGAAGTTTCTGCAAAAGGGGAAAGATACTTTTGCAGCAATTCTGTTTCATGAAGTATTCTTTTGTCATAAGATGGTTGCAATGAGTGTTGCAAGTCGGATATGATTTTTGCCAGTTTGCTCACATGTGTTGTTGTTGCACTTAGTGTTTGTTGGCCTTTGCCTTGGAAGGCAAGGATATATTGTGTTTAGATTCATTATAGAGTATATTAGCTTAAGGGATTTTGACGCCTAGGTAAATAGCCTGGTCTATTTTTATATGAGGATTTTTGAAAGATGATATTTTGGATTATATTGAAACTCGAGATTAGTTATAGAGGTATAATATCTTGAAGGATTTTGGTTTCTTTTAGAGGATTTTTTGAACATTATACTTATGCGTGGTGAAATATTTGAGTTTCCATAATTCTTCTTTTGCCTTAAGATACTTTTTTAATGTAAATGGCAAGGCTGCAGTGTGATACACCCCTTGTTGTAGATGTGACCAACCCCCCAGAGCATAGCATTCAAGTATGTAGATAAATTTTTCAACAAATACACCAATCTGCCAATTGACCGTCTGACACTACACTAAACTCACTACCACATTGTTGCACATAAATGATGATGGCACCTGACATAGGTCAAAAAAGCATAATTCGACACTAGGGTTAAGTTTTGTGCCCGTGAATACCAACCCTAAAACCCTCACACATCGAATGCCCAACAAAAACAATACCTCCCACCCATCAAAAAAACCAGAAGCAATTTATCCAAATTTCCCAAGCGCCATTAGTAAAAGGATGTGTCAAAAACAACTGAAAGTTGAAAAAGGAACGGTGTTGCATTTCGATTCAGTTGTTTACTTATGAATAAATCTTGTACTGCTGCTCCTTGTCAACTAGAAATGCTGGAACTAGTGCAAAACCCATTTGAATAAACATCTCCTATTTTTTAGTTTCTTGAGTTATTATATGACTCAACTGGAAATGTAAGTCATTTGCAGAAAATTCTGAGAGTCGAAGAAGGAAGGAAGGAAGGAACCATGTTGCATTTTCATTTGTGATGAACTTTTGTTAACATTTGATTTTCATACAATGTTGTCAACTAGAAATGCCTGAAACTTGAAAGTTGACCAGTACAAACCGCTCGCTCGCTCGCTCGCTCGTGCACTAATATACCAAAAGCTGCAAGAATTGAATCAAGCCAGGAAGGCAGTGTTGGGTGTAAGCAAAGCCAACATGGCCTGGCATATCTGGTCACCATGAGGTAGTTGCCTTCACAAAAAAGGCAAATTTAGGTCAAAAGTTGAATAAGTTAGCTCCATCAGCAATTCTTGCTGGTGGGAAGAGAGAGAGGGTGGTGGCTGAAAAGAAAGTCTCAGTTCTAAAAGTTGTGTAAAGTTCTAAAGCCTCCAATTCCAAGTTGTTCAAAGAATCAAAACCCTTTGTTTTTTCATCTCTCACTTGAGCAAGGGGTTCCTAAATTGTTTAAGGTACCAAAATCATAAGTTTGGACATTGCGCAGTGCTCGGTTCATGTCATCTAGAAACTGAAAGATTTCCTTTCTACAAGTCTGTTTTTTCCTTCATATGTTGACACACAGCTGAAGTTAAACAATGTGTTTACATTTACCCAATTTTTAAAACTTTTGAATGCATTTATTTATTATTCTAGAATATTATTGCAAATGACATTTGATGTATTGTTATGACTATTATAGGTTTATACAACGATCCGTGAAATTAGAGTTATCTGTAGTAAAGTCACTTGATTAGGGGGGCGAGAACAGCCAGTTTCGGCATAATATGGCATCAAATGAACTCGGAATGAAAATTTTACAAAATGAAATAACTAGGACCCAAACTAATTTTTCCACCAATTTTGGTGGTAAACTGAGTTTCATCTTGTCTTTCCTTTTTCCTGACCGCCTCCACTGCTGCTCCATGTATTTTCACTGCTCCTACCTGTACAACTACTATAATTGCTCTCGAACATTGTGCATTAAATGCTGAGTTTCAGCATTTCATACTGAGATTTAATAAAATTTCTTACTTTGCAGATACCACTGAAAGAGTGAATAGGAGAGTGAAAGCAGGCCCAAAGACAGGGTGAAGACAGTGTGACTTTATGGATAACTCTATTGCAACAAACTTTTCCGTCAACCACCTTGTGTTTTTGGCTTTGCAAAGGTAGAAATATTCTCATCCTTCTGCAATGATTGTGAATGCAGCAAGTGAAGACAATTCACAATTTTCTGTTAACCATCCCTATACAAATTAGATGTCATTTCCCCTTCCAAATTGATTTTTTTTTGGGCACATTTTTCAATTTTTGATAAATGAATTTTTCTAGGAATATGAACACAATTTGTTGTAACCCTTTTCAAGACTTATTTGAGAAACCAAAAATAATTTTATTTGGACAAGGTTGGGTGATGCAACCCCAAAGGTTTGTCATATGATATCAAAATAAATTTTCTTTGATACAATGTGTTTTGAAAGACTTGTAAGCCTTAGGTGCACTTCTTAACTCCATGTATTGGGACAAAAGTGTTGTGCATGAACTTTAGGATATAACTAAAACAAGTCAACCCTTCACGTCAAACTCTTGGTCACATCAAATTGCATAAACCGAATAAGAGGGCAATTAGTGCATTTGGAATTAATTTTGGTTCACAAACTAAACCATGGATTGATAACATTCACCACTTTTTAGACTTTGGAGGAATCACCACTTTCCTCCCCTATAATATATGTTGTAGCATTTTTTTGCACCTACATTGGAATGAAAAAATGTGGGCTCATCTTGAATTGGGACTCACAATCTTTGTTTATTTATGAATCCCAAAAATTAAATTTTCATATCTTTCTCAAATGGTATCCAAATTTGACAATATAATTTTTTTAATTATATTCCTTAAAAACATCTTTTGAATGATGTATCAAACTTTTCATTCAAACTTCATTTGGTTCCTTATATTGTCATTGAAATCTTCAAGACTCACATTGGCAATTTCAATGTTGTTGCAAATGACCATAGTATATGCAATTAAGGTTTATTATGGAAAAAACAACTCGAGAACATTATATTAGTTTTTGTCCATTGTTTGGTCTAATTTCAATTTGAATGCTTTTAGATTTCCCTTTATCTTGGGAATGACACTTTTTTACCCATCCTAGGAGTTGGTTGCATACCCAAATTAATATTACAACATGTAGGATTCCCCAAGAGTTCACCCCCCAAAGTGGGAATGTAATTTAAATTTATTTTAGCTTTTAGTCTTTTGCTTACACCTTATCCAACTTCTTAAGATGCAATCTCTTATATATACTCATTTGTGTGTGTGTGTGTGTGTGTGTGTGTAAACTCAAAAATTACAACTTATAAATATTTTCAATGGAATATCTATTAAATCATTTTAATAAAAACACTTTTTTTAATTTTGGAACTTCTTTCAATGTGAAATGTATATCACAAGATACGGAATTATCCAAAGAAACTAAACTAGACACATGCCTAACCTCCACACAATATGTGTAGTTTGTTCATCTCATCACCAAGTTAGTTTTTCAAGAAACTTGTGTGCATATTTTTCATCTTGGGTGTGGAATCGTAACACCAAAATAACTTGGCATTCTCATTAGGCTAAGGTTAGGGTTGTTGCTTTCACCATACAATGTTGGTTATATTTGTTTTTCACATTACAACATTTTTGGAACATTTTGGAGATTTTCTGGGGGGGGGGGGCTGAAATTCACATTTGGTTTTAATGGTGGGCAATTATTTCAATGTGTAAGCTTGTTGAAGAAGCTAGGGAAAGGAGCTTCTATATGGGGTGTAAAGAAGAAAATTGAAGAAGAAGGAAAAGATAGTAAGTGGGGGCACTGGTGAGAAAGCAAAAAAAGTCGAATAGTAGGTTGTTTCAAATGGGCAAGAACACAATTCAAGTTTGAAGATTGGGTATGATCTTGAAAAGTGGCTAGATCATGGCCAACCTATTGTTTTGTAGATAAGGTAAGAAAGTAGGCCATTCTATTTTGTTTTTTTGGGATCTAGTGGTGAAGGTTTTGTTTCAAACAATTGCAAATTAGGGAAGAAGAAACAAACTAGGGAGTACTAAAGAGGTTCTTAGGGATAAAGATAGAGAAGATGTTGAAAGAAGTGGGGAATGGAGGTTGATTGTTGAATGAACTTTTCATTGTGTTATTCTAGACAATTGACTTTTCCTTCAAATTTCTTTGCTTAGTGATTTGAATGGATGATGTATTGAGTACCATCCAACAATTACATTAGATGTCCATGACAACAATCAATAGTGGTAGGTTCCGTAACTTTCAAGTCACCAATCTTGATATTGATTAGTAAAGACATACATGATTATAACATTACAAACTTGTTCAATTTTAGATTGATATAGATCACCAAGTAATTACTATATTACTTAGGCGAGTTTAGCACACAAGTGCCAAATTATTTATTTATTTTAAAATTTTAGATTCACCATGTGAGTTTTTAATTGTGGACTTTTAAGCATATAACAAATTTACATATTAAATTATAACTCAACTTTAGAATTTTCTTACTGCCTTTGTGGTTAATCTGTTCACAATTAATGTGCTTATTTGTCCTAGGCCAAGGTTTGATTCTAGATTCTTACGATCTAAATTTTTGAAATTTTCAATAATAGGATTTTTTTTTTCAAAAACTTCTACAAAATATAAAATAATTTAATTTATGCCAAAATCGCCATGTACTACAATATCCTACCAATGTTTGAAGAGTAAGTCTTTGTTTCCTATAGAAAATGTGCAAATCCTTTTTTTGTGGGTCACAAAATGATTTTTGGCATGGACCTTGTAACATAAATTACATCTAATTCTACAAATTTTAATGAAAAGAAAAATAGGCATTACACCTAATGTTAGTGAACATATGGCTCGCCTTGGTCAAACTCCATTGATCCTTGGTAACTTGACCTATATAATAAACTCTCCTACTTTTTCACCAGTTTTCTCCTTAAGTGACCTTTGTAATTTGGTTAAGTATCCTACATAACTAAAAATTTAAGTGGCAACTATGTACGTAAATAAGTAGGTAAGGCACTTAGTGACTTTTAAGCAAGTAAATACATAACTAACCACCATGGTTATCTATGGGACAAGAACACAATGTTAAATTGTTTCTTGTTCATACCAATGTTGGGCATTTACTCAGTTTGGCTAGTTTGAATTGTTGGTTCTAGCATAATTTTATTAGTAAAAACCAAACCAAAGCCAAAGTTTGATTTTTGGAATTGGAATTGAAACTAGGTTTAAAAGTAGATTTGGTTTTTGAATTGGAATCATAATTTTTGAAAAAATCAAATAAAATTTGGGGGAAACTGGTTTGGAACCAAGGGTTAATTGAGGGTTAATTAGTAGTTTATAATTCATTTTAATCAAGTTACTTGGAAGTGGAACCGAAACCAAGTCTAATTTCCATAACCAAAACTGGAACTTGAATTTATTTTTTTCAAGAACCAAATATGGATTCCATTTTTTGGTGGAACTAAACCAGAACTAAACCCAAGGTTCCATTTTATGTGGAACTAAAGCTAGAACCGAATCCATTTTAATTTCTTTTAAAGAATTGGAACTAAAAGTTCTTCATAAATAACAAGAACCACCCAATGTTAAACTTTAAGCCCTAAACCAATGTTGCACAAAATATGAAAATTTGAGGCATTTTTCATGTTATCTATATGGAATATTCTTCAAAAAATTGTAACATAAGGATATGCGCAATAAAAAAATTACAAATATAGTTGATTGGATAGATTTTTTTTATTTTTTTTTCATTTTGGCAGATATCCATTTTTCGATTTTCAAACTCACACTAATCACAAGATATGTATAAAGGTTAAGAATACATCCCAACTTTTGGAATTAATTTTCCAATCATAGACCTACCCCACTAGAGCATTAAAAAAAATCTAAAAAACCAATAACAAGTTGAACCCTAGTTCTTTAAATAACCATGCCTAGCACAACACAAGTTTTTTGCCCCAACCACACCCCACATACACCCCACATACACCCCACCTAACCCACAAACACACCCAACAAAACAGAAGCCATCCCTATTGTTAATGAGCGCCACAAGTAACCTCTACATAAATAAAGAGACCAAATCATTAGTTCAAATGAAGTGCAAAATGCAAATTATCATTCAAGTTATGCAATCCCAAAAACAATAATAAATTTTTAGCTCACCTTGCCAATGCCAAATTAATCCTTATCTAACTCCAATTGTTCAAAATAATTTGATTCCTCAATCAAATCATAATTGTCTTCAGCTAATACAAATTCAACTTTCAGAAAGTTATCGAATCCTTATGTCGCGAACAATTCAAATGAGGATCATCAAGCCAATTATTCACCACGGTGATGATTTGGTTTAAATTATCCACCTACAACCTATAGCATCTCAAAGATGTCAACACACCAACAAGATTGAACACATGTTCAATTTCATTATGTGATCCCGAAATTCCCAATATTTGTTTAACAAATAAACTAAAATTTGGGAATTGGATTTCATGAATGCACCACCAAACTAAAGTATCAACACGTGTAGCAAGGGATATAAATAACCTCATGAACAAGGATACCTCCCCAACAACAAGTGCATGTGATGATTTCTCCATAAATGAGCCCACACCAAATATATTATTATTTTCTTCAATAAAGTTACCAAACCCAACAATATATCCAATAATTTTTATTACACATGTTTAGACAATAAGGTTTAGTACCTGAAACACAATCATTAAAAGAGGGATTACTGCATTGGCATCATACTTTACAACAAGACAAATACAAGCCCCACATCCCACATAGTTTTCCTGACGCGCTCCCAAGTCACGGGGTGAAACCCACTTGAGGGTTTCACAAAGTCAAGTTGCGGAAAGTTGAGACTTGGAGGCACGCTCCCGGCTTCCAACTCTAAAAAGGGGTAGAGGGTCGAGT